>Ga0265298_10000983_pt1 | contig 42280 bp, 65 predicted proteins | sample AusTroGonzalo_MG_3_FD_193486 | JGI IMG/M metagenome (GOLD analysis project Ga0265298, IMG submission 193486) | Bovine rumen microbial communities from tropical cattle in Woodstock, Queensland, Australia - Gonzalo_01 | ecosystem: Host-associated > Mammals > Digestive system > Stomach > Rumen ... | reverse complement strand
TTGTCTTCTTGGTTTACTATTGGAACAACTGCGTCAACATATTTTATCGCCTCAAGCATTTTTTTTCTTTCTTCATAAGAATAATAAGTACTTTTACCATTTTTAGTAACATTTAACCCCACAACAAGATAATCGCCAAGTGCTTTTGCTTTTTTTAATAAATTAATATGTCCATAGTGTAAAATATCAAATGTCCCCGTGGTAAATACTGTTTTAAATTTTGTCATAATATTACCTCCTAAAATTGTTCAAACACATTCATTGATATTCTACTTTTACAAGCATCTATCTTATCTTTAATAAAATTTATCCATAATGGGTTGTCTAGTTCATTTAATAAGTCAAGCATTCCAGCAATATGTCTATATGCACAATTATTCCATTCTAGTCTTGACTGTAATTCATTGCCATACTGTTGTTTTTTTGCTGTTGTAACACTTTTTACATTCATTTTGTTCCAAGTATGTGTTACTTGACCTAAATTAGCATAACTTCTTATTCTATTAATTAATCTATAATGATAATTTCTATCTTCCATTAATGTATTAAACTCAAATAGTGGAGCAATGCTAACTTTAAAACACTTGCACCATACGGCACACATTGCACCTATTGTCATAAATAATTCATCTTTATTTTTATAACTGTGTTTACCTGCATTTTTTATTTTGTTATCCATATAATATTGATAATCTAAAGTTATTAAATCTTCATTTTCTATAAAACTATTTAATATTTCTAGCACTTTATCATTTGCCAACCAGTCATCACTATCTATAAACAATAAATATCCATCATAGTTGCTTTCTTTGGCTTTTAATATGCCAACATTTCTTGAACCACCATTGTAAAGTTTAATTGGGTTTTCAATTAATGTTATTCTATCATCATTATATCTTTTTATTACCTCAATAGAGTTATCTGTTGACATATCATCTATAATATACATTTCCCAGTTTTTATATGTTTGGTTTAATACACTTTCTATTGTTTTATTTATCCAGTCACCATTATTATAATTAGGTACTATAATACTAAATTTTATATCTTGTTTATCTGGTTTTTTTAGTATTTCTTCAATATCAAACTTATCCAAATAGCATATCCTACTTTTATGTGTTTTAAAATTACCAATGACAACTTTTTTCATTGCAAATATATTCTTTAATTCATCTGTCTCAGCAATTAATATATCAAATGTTTCTTTATTATATTTTATATTTTTAATATTTTTATTATATTTTAATAATTCTTCTATATTTTTTTCATTATCAATTAAAATTGTTATGTCATAATCTAAAAGTTGTTCTAAATAACTATTATTTCCTTGATAATAATATGCTATTCTCATAATATCACCTAATTAATTATACCATAAAAAAAAGAGTGTGTAAAATTACACTCTTATTCAACTAACCAAGCATATTCTACTTGCCTATCTCGGCAGTCAAATGTATCATATATCACGCCGTTTTTTGAGCAAACAATATGTCCTTGCATTGTAATAAGCAAAGTATTATTAGGAAATAATGAAGAAACATATCCAACACTTCCTTTTATTCCATTTAATCTTTTATAAGTTCTATCTAAATAGTTTATTACAAATTCTTTCTTATCAAATAAAGTTCCTTCATATTGTGCTATATCACTTAAATAATCATATACATAGTCCCACGATTTATTAGTAGCACAAGAAATTGCTCTAATAACACAGTCATCTTCATATTTATTTAAAGCATTGGCATTATAATATTTATACATTATCTTATACTTCTTTGTAAAGTTTCATTAAGCATTTGATGATTTTGTGGCGTTTCGGCTTCTTCGTGTAAATATCTAATAAAATCTTCTAATGACTTAACCATATATTCAAATGATTTATCGGTTTCTGGGTTAGTTCCGTATCTTTCACGACTTTCCATATAACGTCCGTATTCATTTCCAATTCTATCAATATGGTCATATCCACGATATTTCATATCATATCCACGGCGTCCATAATTATCTCTGCCATATTCATCACGCCCATAACTATCATATCCTGGTCTTCTTGCACCATAATTTCCATAATTTCCATAATTTCCGTAGTTCATTTCTTTATCCTCCTTTGCATAATGTTTAATTTTGCTTAATTTATATAAATTATCTAAATTATTAGTATTTATATCTTCATCAAGTATATGTTGAATTTTTTCTTCAACTTTTTTAATTACTTTATCTTCCATTATTTTTCACTCCTTTCCTTAAGAGTTTTTAATATTTCTTCTTGATTTGCAATAATCTTTTCAAAATATTGTGTATCTTGTTTTCGTAATTCTTGCATTAAATCAGTATTATTATAATCTTGTAAAAGTAAAATAACACTATATAATTGCAAGATTAATGAAGTTACATCTAAATTATTTCTCATTAATCTCTACTTATACTAAATGTTGCATTAGTTATAATTGCTTGCGTAGTTGATATTGGTGTTGTAGGGTCAGTTGGTGTTGGTACACTTGATACACTTCTTACACTAATATTAGTAGTACCTCTAGGGCAAACTCTTAATTTCTTATCAAATGAAATTGTTTCATAGTCATCAGCAGTTGCAATTGTTACGGCTCTAATTGTGTCTGGAATAATTACGCCGTCTTGAAATAATGCTATTGCAACAACACCAGCAGTTGCAGAACTAACGGAAGCATTAAATTTTACATCATAATAGCCTGTATATCCGTTTCCAAAGATTTTAAAATTAGGATTTCCATTTAAATAATCTAACCAACCACAACAAGTAGCACATCTAGTCCTTATATCAGTTTCATCAAAAGTTATTGGACTTGCATTACTTGGTAAAACAAGAGGCTCATTAATTATAGTTTCAATCATATTTTATCTTTCTCCTTTCAATTTTTGCACAATATTTTGAAAATACTGTGCATTTTTATTCTTTTTTATACACTATTTTCACTTTTATTGTGCATTTTTATAAAAAAGAGATAGAACTATGCCTATCTCTCGTTTTCCCCATAAAGGGATTTCGTTAGCAAGTTCTCGTAATCGAGCGTGTAGTATTCTACTCTATGCTATTAAATAAATTGACTTGTAGTATTTAGTCCACATCCACAGCCACCATTTCCATTGCAACTAAATATTGGTGTGTTTCCATATACTGGTTGAGCAGGAATAGGGCAAGAACGTAGTTCGCTTACAAGTTGATTTGCAACAACAGCATTATTTGCTCTAATATCTGCTGTTTGAGCAACTTGACTTGCTTGTAAATCTTTCATTAAAATTTCTCTTTGTAAATCAGCAATTTTTTCGTTTTTAGCGTCTATTTTGTCAGCACATAATTGGTCAAGGATACGTTGAACGCTTGCTGTTTGATTTGCAAGTATATCTCTAACTCCTTCATTTAATGCTTGTCTATCAGCACAATTTTCACTTATAATAGTGCTGTTTAAATTAGCCAAACCTAAACGATTTTCACAACAACAATTTAAGAATGAAGTATTTAAACCGTAGAAGCCGTCTTTAATACTATCATTAATTGTATAAGTAGAGTTGCATAATTGAGATGATAAAGAATTTATACCATTATTAACGTCTTGAATATCATTACTTAATTGTAAAGCGTTAAATCCGTTGTTAGTATTTTGCATAATTTCTTTTTGACCATTTGATAACCACGCATAATCATTATTAAAGCCGTTGCCTCCAAAGAAGCCACCATTACCATTTCCCCAATTACCACTAAAAGCAAGTAATAGAAGTAAAATAATCCAACCATCTCCACCTAAAAATCCACTATTTCCAAATCCACCATTTCCATACATTGGATAAACAGGATATGGATATGAACCATTATTAGTTGCTAATTCCACAGTTGGTTGTATTCCGTTATTCATAATTCACCTCCTTTCAATACTCTTTTATATCAACGTCATTTGACATTAATACCATATTTATCTAATTGTTCATTGGTAATTCCAAGTCCACTTGCATATTGTCTAAATGCTTTTATTTGTTCAGGTTTATATCCTTTTAACATATTATTAATTATTTCTTGTGGGTCATTTTGATTTTTTTGAAAATTTTGTACTTGTTGAAATAATTGTGGGTTTCTCATCTTCAGTTGACTTAACAACATATTCATTACTTGGTTCATCTTTTATTTTCCTTTCCAATTCATCAATTCTTGCTTTTAATACTTCAATTTGTATGTCTTTTTCATCTTTTGCCACAATTTCATTTAATTCATAAGTCTTAATTTCACCTTTAGAATTTTTAATCCATACGACACTCATATCTTTACTAAAAAAAGGAGTGTCACCTGTAACCATTTCCTTTTGCACTTCATCAATAGAACTAGCATATTTTATAAAATCGCGATTAGTAGGCGATATTTGAAAGTTTTGAGTTAAATTAGTAGGTTGTGCTACTGGAGGTTGAGGTATTTGATTTCTTAATCTTTCTAGTTCTGCAATTTGTGAATTAATTTTGTCCAAAGTTAATTGTGGGTTATAAGATGACATATAAGAATTATTAAACATATTCCCTCCTAAATAAAAAAGAAAGGACGATACAGATAAGTGTTTTATTACTTAAATGTTTCGTTCCTTTCTAATTAAATAATACCAAAATAAAAATAATATAAATTGTCATTTTATTATCATTATTTATTATCAAAAACTTTTAATTTTGCAATTTCTACCTTTTTATAGTTTTTATATTTTTCTTTTAGTTCAGCAATTATTCTTGATACGCTACTTGTACTTTGAGCGGTTATATCGGCTATTTTAACTATACTATCACCTTTAATATACATAGTTAATACTTTTATTTCATCATCATTCATTATTGTCTTATTAGCAAAATCATCAAATATTTGTTTTAAAGATAGTTCGTGTTTCATATCATTTCCCCTAACAAAAACATATTTTAACAAATATTTTTTGATTTAAAATACCAAGTTTTTATCATAAAAAATAAATTATATAAATATTATAGAAACTTTATAGATAATATTTATAGAACTTTTATATAAAAAATAATATAAATAAAAAAAAGTATATTAAATCATATACTTCTTTGTCTTATTATAAATATCACGTCTTCTGTTCCAAATTGTACTTTCAGCATAGTGATATCTCTTACTTATTTCTTTTGCACCATATCCCATAACTAATGATTTAAATATTTTATCTTCATTTTTCTTTTTATTAAGAATATTTGTAGATAATATGTACTTATACATTTCTGGTTCAAAATTATAAGTATATTGTCTTTTTTTCATTTTAACCCCCTTTTATTTATTATCTATCTTTGAATAAGAGCAAATGCTAATGCGATTATACCCCCAATAATAGCACCAGTAACTGTTCTTGTTATCCATTTTAATTTATCTTGTATTTCACTAATTTCTTTCCTATTTTCATTTGAAATAGTATAATTTTCATTTACTTTATCTTTTATTTTGTTATAATCATCAATTTTACTTTCAATAACTGCTAGTCTACTTAAAACTTGAGTTTCAAAGTTTTTATCCATAATTAACGCCTCCTAATACTCTATAATAAAAGTATAACACGATTAATTATCTTTTTTCAATTCTTCTTTTTGATTTTCATTCATTAATTTGTAGATAGCACTATTTTGGTAACATTCTTTACAATAATAAACGTCTTTATCTATTGAATGATTTTTTCTGTGTTTATTATTAAAGTTAAGTACGCTTACTAAGAAAAATTCTTCCCCGATATAAGTATTTATTCTTTCTCCACAATTTGAACAATGTATTTCTTTCATAATTACCTCGCGTCCCAACAAGTTTCACAATATACGCCATCATCGTTCCTGTGCATATATTTTTCCAAATCATAACAACTGCAACAAGTACACTCAGCAATTTCAAATACTTCTAATACATCATCTTTATTATAAACACCATTGAGATAATGAATTATTGTGTCTTCATAATCTTCCACTTTTCTTTTTAAGATTTCTTCATTATTAATATTCATTTTCTTATGCCTTTCTTTATTTTAATTTTATTTTCTTTACAATAATTTAAACAATTTGCTTTATCGGTAGAACTATATATTTTTTTACAGCCACCACTTCCACGATTATCTCCTTCTCCCTCACTATTCAACCAAATCGTCCAAACCCCGTTATTTTTTTCTAATGAATACCATAATTTCATTTTATACATACTAAGCCCTTTCAATTATAATTTTACCATTTTCAACGCTAACTTTAATATATTCTACTTTATCAAGCCCTGCTTTTTCAACAAGACTTTTTGCTAAATTAACGTGATAGCAATTAATTTTTACTTCGCCATCTTTACCATAATATTTTTGTTTAATTAATTTAATCATTTAATACCTCCTTAACTATAATTAAATTGTAACATATAATTATATAATAGTAAAGAGGGTATTAACCCTCTATACTAATTTCTTTAATATTATCAATTATTAATGGAATGATATTTTGCTTGTTAATCATTTTAACCATTTCGTTTTTGTGCAATTCGGTTTTACATTCAATTTTAATTACCATACTTGGTATGCAGTGCATTATATGGCAATAAATAACATATTTCATTTTTACCTCCTATTAATTTTTGAGTAGAAAGGGTATAATTACCCCTCCAACTCTTGTCCGTGTTCGGCATAATAATCTGCCATTGATATTTGTACAATATAATTATCTCTTTCATATACGATTACATCTACGTTATTATACCCGATTTTCTTAATGTATTGTAATATCCATTCATCTTCCATTATTTCTTTTTTAGGATTAGATAAATCTGACATTTCAATACTATCCTTTGTTCCATCTTTTAATAGTAAATAGACTTCACCAGTTGGCATACATAGTCCAAACATTTTCACACCTCCATATCTTTCAAAGAACTATTTATACAAGAGGACACTTTTTCCTTTTGTATAAATATATTATAACACAATTATATAATTATGTAAAGTGTAAAGTGCTTTACATTAAGGTTTACAACCCCGTAAATAAAGGGTTTGCAAACGAAAAAGTGTTAAAAAAAAATAAAAATTTGTGGTTTTAAGTTTTCTTTACACCCTATATTCAAACTTTACACTATTTTACACAACAGACAAATAAAAAAACGCTATTTTCAAGCGTTATTTTTAAGAACAATAGGTTGATATAAAGTGCAATAACATAAAAAGTTAAAAGATAGTAATGAAAATATGAAAAAAATCAAAAAAATATAAAATTTAATAAAAAATATCAACCTATGCCATACTAGGCAATTTAATTATATAACATTTTATTATTTTTGTAAATTATTTTACCTTGATTTTTCTATAACCTGCTACTTTTGCTCTTTCAAGTTCTGTTTTTAAACCACTTGTTTGGCTTAATTCTTTATATTTTTGTGTTAATTGGTTAATTTTTGTTTGGCTTTTTTGTGCAAGTTCTTCCATTCCACTAGCCCTTGCCATAATTTGGATATCTTTATTTTTTCTTATTTCAGTTTCTAGTTTTCTTTGTAGTTGTGTTCCTTCATACATTGAATAATGTTTGCCATCAAAGTCAAAACCAGTATCATTTCTTTTTATAATAGTTTGAAGTTGTTCGTTTGTATATCTTGGTTTACTAACACCTACTATTATTGGAAATATTGTATGATAACAGTTATATTGGGCAATAGAACGTCTATCGTGCCCAGTTTCATCTGCTATTGCTGGAAATTCTATGCCATCAACACTAATTGCATCTTGGTCATTTTGGAATTTATCAAATTCTTCAAGAGTAAACTGGCGTCCTTGTACTAATTCGTGGTCTGGTGCTGGATATTCGTGAACTGTTACTTCAACGCCATCAGCGTCAAATTCTTCACCAAAAATTTGTTGTTCTTCATTGTGTAAAGTTCTTAACCCTTCTTTTAAGTTCATTTCAACAGCACTATCTAAACGCATTGACCTTCCATTTTGATAATTAATAGTTTTTAACCCACTTTCCCCTAGTTCTTTCATTATCCTACTCATTTCTTCATTAAAAGTAGTTTTACCTTGTGAAACATTAAAAACTGCTGTATCCATTGTGTCAATATATGTTTGGCTTATATCTTTAAATACTGTTTTTAGTTTTCCGTTGCTGTCTAACTGTTTAACTGTAAACCCAATAGCACCCGTTCCACTTAAATTAAGATATTTTTTTGCTGTTATATTCGCAAGTGCATTTATTTCCTTTTGTAATTGCAAATTTTCTTCCCACGGAATAAATTTTACTTCACGATAGTCATAAAATTGCTTGGCAAACATATAATCGTTTTTAGCAACTTCTTCAAATATTTTATAAATATCTCTAGTATTTAAATTAGTTATTTCTTGAAGTTTTTTAATAATTTTATCATAATCGCCACCATAACGTAGGATTTGAACTAATTGTTGTGCATTACTTGGCGAAAGAGTACCAATTTTTTTGATACTCTTGCCAATTTGTTCTAAAACATAAGTGTTTCCTTGTTCAATACGATTAACAACCCTAGCAACGACTTTTTCAATAACTTCATCACTTAACATCTGCTTTGACCTTTCTTTTCCATTTCATATCTATCAAGTGCTAACATACATTCACGGAATTTGTCTTCATTTTCACAGCATTTATTAATAAAATACATTATTCTAATTCTAGCCATTTCTTTATCATTATCTTTATAATTTTTTTTATATAAAAATAATAATATTTCTTCCACGATTTCATCAAAACCGTTCATATTAAATCACTTCCTTATGATTTATTGTTCATATTCTGCAACTGTTTTTAAATTTGTCCAACTTGTACCAAATTTATTTTGAAAATTAGTTTTTTCGGTAGCGTTCTTTACAATTATTGTGCAAGAACTTGGTACACTTGAAAAAGCATCAGTATAAGTTGACATTGTAAAACTAATATTTCTTAAATCTGCAAATGTTAATAAAGAACAACCACTAAATAAATAACCAATAGATGGGCTACCACTTATTGTTGATAAATCACAATATGTTAATTTTGAACAATTATTAAATGCTCTTGCTAATGTAGTTGCATTATGTGTTTTATTATCTTTGCAAAATGTAAATCTTTGTAGTTTGCTATCTTGGTAACAAAGATATTCATAAACTTTTGAACTTGTTGGGAAAGTTGTTACCCCACTTAAATCAATTTCTGTAATACTAGAACCTAAATTAGAAAACATATAATTTGCACCTAATATTGAAGAAAAATCAACCCCAGAAATATCACTTGCTAATTGAGCATTTGTTCCAGAATATCTACTAAAACTCACAAAATTAGGAGTAAAACCACCTGTTGGCACATTAGTAATAACTTCAACGCTACTTAATCCATCTTTGCCTTGTGTTGGTGTAATAGTTGTTGTTGTGTTTTCTGTTATAGTTACTGATTTGCTTTCTAAATCAGGTTGAACATTAACATCTGCATAGGCATAATTTGTAACATTAGTTGTTCCATTAGAAGTTATATCTACTGTTCCGGTTGGAGTTGTGCCACCTGCTTTCTTTCCTAGTAAATAACTTGTTGTATCTAGCATATTTACGCCTCATTCCATTGTTTATTTTCTAAATCATAAAAGAATATCTTTCCAGTATTAATTTCTATAAATATTGAACCATTGTCAATTTGTTTACCATTAACTTCAGTAGGTTTTGTATCTGTACTTAACCCCCTTAATTCTGCTGATATATAATCATCGTTTGGTTTTATTTTTGTATTTTCTATTTTATAAATTGTAACCATATTTATTCCTCCTTCTTTACAATTAATATATTTTTACAATTCTATTATATCACATTAGTATCATAACACACCTTTTTTTCTATTCACCCCCATTAGTTCCTAATAAATCTTCCACATTAGGGTTTTCTTCCTTAATTGTTTGAATTTCTTTTTCAGCAATTTCTTTTGTTTCGCCAAAAATCTTTTCACGATATTCAACTTTTGATAATACCCCAGCACTAACTTCACGTAACGCTCTATTGCTTTCGGCTTCCTTGTCTTCAACAATACTATCATCAAATTGAATAACCATATCTTCTGGGTTTATATTATATTGCCCAAATGTACTTGAGGCATAACAAATTGCTTTTACTAAATCAAATATTGAACTTTCGTAACCAATTTCTAGTTTTTTCTTTCTACGGAATAATTTGCTGTTGCTTGATACTACTGCTGTTGCTGTTGAAAGGTTTGTTCCGTCAAAATGATAATGGTTTTCACCAAACCCAACTTTATTTCCTAAAATATTAAGATTTGTGTTCAATGTTTCAATTTGTTTTTCAGTTCTTAAATCATCAACATCACTTTGAATTAAATCATCTTTTGTTGCACCTGTTGGTAATACATAAACCGATATATCATTCTCATCAAATACCATTTTTTGAGTTCCGTCATCATAATTTAACATACTTGCACGAACGAATGTCCTTCTACGACCGTCTTTAACTTCGTTCTTTAATGCGTCAAATGAAATATCAACGGCTTTCATATTATCAATAGCATTTGCATAATGCGGAATACCAAATGGTGAATTATTAAACAAATTATTTGTTAATAGTGGCTTAAATATTGAGAACCATTTAACATTGCTTTTTGTATCAAAATCACGCATTGTTGTTCCTTCAGTTGTTATTTCTTTTAAGTTGCCATTAGTATCTTCAAAAAGATGATTATAAATATGATAGTTGCCATCATCAGCAATTTTATGAACCGATAAAATGACATATTTTATTCCTTTCTTATATTCAACACTACCAAAGGCACATTCAGTTATACCTTTGTTGTTCCAACTTAACGGATATATCCAGTCAATATCAACTAAATCAACACGAGTTTTCGCTTCACTAACGTCAAGTGTCATTCCGTCTTCATTAGAAATAAGGTCGTAAACACTAATAACTGCACTTTCAGTTCCTAGTGCACCCGATTTTTCTATTGCTTGATTAATAACTGCGTATAAGTCAAGTTCATCAACTAATTCATCAAATTGTTCTTGTGAACCTTCGTCTTTAAAATTAATTTCACATTTTTCACTCCAAAGAATATCACTCCAGTCTTCACTAATTTCCTTCGCCATATTCATTGTAAATCTTTTTTGTGAAACTTTTCTACGACCATTGTAAATAAAATAATTATGGAAGTCCTTAACATTTCCGGCATACCAACTTTTCCATTGTTCAATGTACGTTCTTAATGCGTCTTTAATGTCAGGATTGTAACCATAAGTCTTTGTTAAAAAATCTTCTAATTTCATTGTATCACTCCTTTTATTTATTTTTTAACGACAATAAATACATAACCTCCAATTCTTTCCAACAATAATATACCATAAAATTAAAAAGAGAACAAATTAATATTCTCTTATATTCATCATAAGTTTATCGTAAAACGGAAACATAGAATATTCACTAGCATCAAGGTCATCTATTGGAGTAGTTCCGTCGTCTAGTCGTGTGTCTGGTTTCTTATCGTCCCAAACTGCTTGTTCGTATGCTTCTTTTAGATATTTACATTTCTTTAATAAGAACCTACGCCCTTGTGCAAATAACATTTGGTCCATATAAATTCTATCAATTATTTTTCCTTTAATGCAGTCTTGAACTTGTAAAGGAATATTATTTTCTTGTAAACTTTTATTAAGACCATAAGTTAAAACTTGACCTAATGCACCATAATCGGCGAAACAATGTGTAATTTTGCCATACTTTTCAACGACACGACGATAAAATTTAATAAACGCTTCATAAATATCTTTTGGTGTGTATAACCCAGCCAATTTTTCCTCATCAATAGTCCACACTTCTTTGAAGAATTGTGTTATTCCAGTTGCTTTAAATTCTGTTTCACCTTTTGTTGCACCATAGTCTATTCCTATTGATATTATTAAGAAATTAATCTTTTCACCATATTCGTTTACAGCCTCATCTTTCATAAACATTTCACTGTTATCAGCGAATTGTCTATAAATAAGTCCTTCGGCAAGTACCCATAGACCTAGTATAAAACGTTGGTAGAACACGCCACCCATACTTTGATATTCTTTTTTTAGTTGTTCAAAATATTCTTCGTTTTCCTTTTTTAATATTTCATTGTCATCAAGCGTAAATGACCAAACTTTCTTATCAATTTCTTCATTTTCAATAATTTGTACTTTAACCCAATGATTAGGTGCATCAGGGTTAGTTGTTGCATATAACTTGGCATTTTTAAATGATAAACGAGATAGCAACATTTTATAAAAATCTTCAGGAATTTGTGTTAATTCGTCCACATACGCACCAGCCAACGTCATACCACGAATTTTACTTTCAGCACGGTCATCATTTGCACCTTCAAGCCAAATAGTACGACCAAACAATTTGCCACTTTTTTGACTTATAGAATAAGAAAAATTGCTTTGACCTACTAAATCTTGTAATAAGCCAAGGCAATTTCTTTTCAATGAAGTTAATGTTTTACCAGTCATAAGAAACTCTGCGTTTTCTGGCATTGTGCCGACAAAAATTGCCCATTTTAATAATGAAACATAGGTTTTACCACTACGAACAGACCCAGTTAATAAATTAATACGTCTGTCTTCAAAAAGCATAAAATCAAGTTGTTTTGGGTTTAACATTTCCTCAATCTTTTTTGACATTTTTCATCGCCTCTACTAATTCAGTTAATACGCCATTAGTATTGTCTTCGCCTTTTGTTTCACCTAAAACTTCAACCATTGTTTTGTAATTAAGAGCATTGCCTTTAATAGCACCTTTGATAAGACCCAACGTTGCCATTTCACGATAAGTCATACCATTTTTTGCTTCTTCATCTAGTATTTTTTTTAAAGTTGATAGCATAGTGGCTTTCTCACGACGAGCCTTGCCACTTGCTTTACCACCAGCCGACTGTTCTTCTACTGTTAGGATATGTGCTTGTGGAATTAAATTATCATTTTTATTTGCCACTATATCTACCTTCTTTCAATCTATATTAATCTTTTATTTTCTTACTTAAATATAAAAATGGTGTATCGCATAATGCAATTAATATTTCAATTATTGTTGCAGAAGTAGCCATAAATAAAATTGTGCTTACTGGCATTAAACCTACGAATGCAATTAAATAGAAAGCAAAATTTTCGCCACCATTACAAATAATAGTGCATAGGTTGTTTCTTAACCACATTTTTTTATCGCCAGTTTTCTTTCTTAAGAACTCATAAAGTCTTATGTCAACAAAATTAGATAAAGCAAACATAGAAATACTTGCTATTGATATTCTTGGAATTAAACCAAAAATTGTTTCCATACTACTTTGAGCAAAATCTTCTGCGTTAGGAATATAGAATAAAGCAACTTGCGTAACAATTAAGAATATTAATACACTAAATATTCCAAATTTAACGCCTTTTTTTGCTTCTTTGTATCCATAATTTTCTGTTAACATATCAGTTGCTAGGAAATTACTAGCAAATAATACGTTACCAAGAGTTGCACCTATACCTAGTAGGTCAACACTTTTAACAAGAATAAGATTTGCTAAAATACTTGCAATTCCTATCCAACCAATAAGTCCTTCCTTTCCTAAGAACTTTTTAACAATTAGCATAATGCTAAATACACCAATTATTGAACCAGCCAATAATAAATTATTCATTCAAATTCATCTCCTTATTTTTTTTATAGTAGGTTATGGTTAACTACTATCCAATTAATCTTTGCAAACTTTTTTCCACTTTTGGTAATAATAGTTTTGCATTTTCATTCCCTCTTTATAGTTTTCTATAAACACCACCTCTCTAGAGTTTTTACTCATTTCCTTGGAAACTTTGCCTTTGTTGTTAATACGTCCAAAAACTGTTTGTTGTACCCACGAACTGCTGTCAACATAATCAAACGGCACCTTGTCAAGAACTTTCTTTCTTGTCATTCCTAGGCAATGAACTTTGCAATTGTATTTCTTTGCATATTTTAAGAACATTAGGTACTGCTCATCTTTTATGTCTTCGTTTTTAAAACCAGTGATGGCAATTAACTTTCCAGCATAGTCTTGACACATTTTTTTGTATTCCTCAATGCCACGGTTCTTATGCCAAACTGGAACAATTTTATTTGATATTTGTTCAAGCATTTTACGAAGTTCTAATACCTTGTCGTAGCCAATAATATTGTCAACGTCCATTTCAAAATAACCAACGACGTTTGGTCTGTCAAACTTTTTAATAAACTCGGCATATTTCTTAGTATATTCTACCCAGTCAACTTTTGTTCCTTTTTGGAAACTGTGTGCTCCACTGTCTATAAGTATTTCTTCTGTATTATCGCGAATAAACTCAGCAAGTTGTGTCTTTCCTTTGATATAGAAATAAGACATTAAATTATATTTCATTTTAATACCTTTTTCAACTAATATTTGAGCAACTGCCTTGGCATTTTTGCCAGATGCTTGGGCGTTTTCAATAGCACTTAGGAATACTTTCATACTTCTATGCTTTCGTCTTCAACTTCGTCTGGTGCAACGTCAACCTTTTTAAAATGAATATCACGGTCAATATGATGACACGCAGGACATTCAAGCATATTGTGGGTTGGTTCGTCATAATTTTTTTCAGTTAATTCTTCAACATTGTCCCAGTCAATTTCAATATTTTCAAACCCAAAATCAGTCATATCAATATCAATTAAATCTTCTAATTCAGCATTTAAAATATCAATATCAAAGTCACTATTCATTGTTAATTTATTGTGAGCAAGTGTGTATGCTTTGCGTTCTTTGTCAGTTAAGTGGTCAAGACGAATAACTGGCACTTCCTTCATTCCAAGTTCTTTACACGCAATTAATCTGCCGTGTCCTTCCACTATTTCATCCTTCCATATACCTATTGGGTCGTCCATACCAAACTGTTCAATAGACTTTTTAATTTGTTCTATTTGTTCGGCTGGGTGTTGTTTAGCATTATTTTTATATGGTTTAATGCTATCAATATCAATATATTCAATTTTTAATTGTTCCATAAATTCCTCCGTCAATATAATTGTACCACAAAATAAAAATAAGTCAAAAAAAGAATAGGAGGTAAAATGAAAAAACTCCTATTCCACGGGGGAACACCTAAAAAAGAGTGGTGTAACAAGTGGCTATTTGGAAAACCACTTGCCAAAATAATTGTAACATAAAAAAGTAAAAAAAACAAAATTAATTTTTGTTACTTCCTAGGATATTTAATAAGTCTTCTTTTGCTTTGGTGTCTGTAATTAAATCTATGTTTTGTTCTTCGTTGTGTTCAAAATTAAGTAAAGAATTGGTATTAAGGTATTCTATTGATTTGTCTATTACTTCTTGTTTTTCATCTAATGAATTTTCCATTAAGTCATATTGATTATTTAATCTATTATTTTCTTCTTGTAAATTAGTTATGTAATCATATAATAGTTTTGCTTTTTCATCATTTATTTCAAAATATAAATTGCCATCTACCGACCATTTTTTCATATTTTCTAATATTTCTTTTATTTCTTTATTCATTTCCATTCTCTCCATATTCTAGTATTACCTTTTTTATCTTTTAAGTAATAATCAATATAATCTTTTTCATCAATATAATAAAGTAATTCATAACCTTTAAACTTTAACATATCTATTTACACCTGGCTTTCTAAAAATGTTTTTTTATAATCAAATATATAATCAAATAAAACAATAGCCATAATATAGTCCCAATCCACAAAGGACTAAATACCCAAATCCAGCCCCAATTAATAATTTTGCATAACTTTAAAACTAAAAATATTAAAAATAATATTGTTGATATTCCTATCCCAGAATTGTTAGTATCTTTTTTCATAATCTAATTCACTTCACTTTCATTTTAATATAAAAAAAACAAAGGTCAGTAAATTCTTTTCGACAAGAAAGTAGCATTTTTAGTTCCCGAGACTAACGCTTAATTGTTTGCTGTATGACCTTTTGATTTTAATTCATAAATAACAAGGCACTAAATATCTTAAATAATAGATTTGCATTCTACCGCCTTCAACCACTTGGCTAATTCCGCATTGAACAGAATGTTGGATTTGAACCAACGTACTTAAAGATTTCTCTTTGTTTGCTGTAACGTGCCTTTAAATAACGTATAGAAAGAAACAATGCTCATTTAATTCTAAAATGCCAGTATAGAATAATTATTTGCTGTCCGAGCATTTAATATTTTTTTTTAAAACAACAAGGGACATATAATAGTAGGTTGTGTGTAATGAATAACACGCTTAAATGTAAATACAAGTTTTTATTAGATATGGAGTAACAATAAAAACGAAAAACAATACTTATTTTTAAATTTGCTGTGTGTCCCTTTCTAATTTAATTATACAATATTTTTATAAAAATGTAAACTACTTTTTAATATTCTTTTGATATTCGTCTAATATCTTATCAATATATGATGACATATCAAATTTATTTTCAAGAAGTTTTAAGATTTGAATGTTGTAACCACTTAAATAAATGTTACCAAACTCATCAAATTCTGGAACTGTTTTGTTGCGTTCATTTAAGTTCCACCAAATAATTTTAGTTTCTGCTCCACGTTCTTTGAACATTTGCATTGTCTTTTCTTTTGAACTATTAGAACCAGCGTCAAATTCCATATCACTTAATACAATTAAATATTCTGGATATTTATTAAGTCCTTTTAATAATTCCATAACTTTACCAAAGTCTGTATTTGAGCAGTCGCCTGTGTACATAGAACGATACTTTTCTTGAAGTGTATTGCCTTCAATAGTCATTAATCTTGGATATGAACTAAATGAAATAATTTGATTTGGTGCATAAGTTGATTTAATAGAAAGAGCATACGCAAGAGCATTTGCCTTGTCTATTGGTCTATAATTACCATTTCCCCACGTCATACTTCCACTTGTGTCTAAAATAACAATAGCGTTCATTTCAACGTCAACAACCGCATTATCAACGATTTTATTTGCCACAACTTCACGTGCTTCTTTTTCAGCACTTTGAGTTGTTAAGTCATTATAATCAGCAGTCTTATATGCGTCCATAACATTTGTTGTAGTTGTTTTAACTTTTGCTTTTTCTTGTTTTACGTCTTCAATATACTTTGCAAATCTTTCTTTTAAATCTTCACGTGTGCTAAATGTATGAAGATATTTTGTCATTGCAAGACTTGGTACTTGTTCAAAATTAATATCATCAACAAGTGGATGCTTATAATTGCCTTTTTTAAATAAATCATTTAATGGTGTTCCTTCAAGTTGTTCAGCATAAGACAATTTATATTCAGTCGTGCTATCTGCTTTAATAAGTCCACGATATTCTTTTTCACTTATTTCCCACATTTTACATAATGCTTTGGCAATTCTTTTATCTTTGCCAGTTAAACGTGGTGCCCATTTTTTGGCAAGTGCGTCGCCTTCAATTAATTTTGTTCTTAAATAATTAAGATTTTCATTTGTTGGAATATGCCAAAGGTCATCATAACGTCCTGCAAGTGCAACGTCGTAAAATGGAACTTCCGCTAATTCCATAAGTTTTCTACCTAAATCACGACGACCTAAACCAAATCTTGGGTCGCGAATAAACATAGCAAATAACTTTTCTTTTTCACTCTTGCCAATAGAAACTTGGTCAAGATGTTTTTCAAAGAATGGTGTCATAAAGAATAAATCTGTTAAGTTGTCGCCAGTTGTTTTATAAGATATATCTCCATTTTCAGTTCTTTTTTCATTCATTATTTTTTGTAGTTCGTTCATTTTTTTCTCCCGCTTTCTTTATTTTTTTAATTTTGTCTTCGCTACTAAAAATTTTTAAACTATTTTTAAGTGCTCTAAAAACAAAATCTTCATCTATTTGATATTTTAACATATAATTATATGTTAGTAAAGATATAAACACACCAATTTCTTTTGGGTCTTCTTCTAATATTTTTCTAATAATTTTTCGTGCTTTTTTTGCTTCCATAATTAAGCATCCTTTTCTATTATATTTAAAATTTCAACCTTTGTAACTTTTAATTCGTGGTATTTATAAGAATTTGCCGCACCAAGTTGATATTTCACGTTATTTATTGCTTGTGCTTCGCTAACAGCCCAAGTTTCATAACCTTCACCATTAATATAAACTTTATACTTTGCTCTTGTTTTTTTCATTTTATACCACCTTTTCTAATTTTCCTTCTTTAAATAATTCTTTAATTTCTTTATCACTTAAACCATTTTGTTTGAAAAACTCTTTTTGATGTCTTGTTGTTGTTTGACTATATCTGCCTTCGTAAAAAAATATTTTTCTACCATCATCGTATTCTTGAATACTAGCAACTTCTGTTCCATAAGAAAATAAAATTGTTGCTTTAATATTTTTATATTTTTCTTCTCGTGTCATTGCTTTACCATAAAAACTTTTTTTTGTATCATAAATACATTCTAAATTCATTATTTTTTCCTTTCCAAAATTTTAATAACCTTTTCCCCCATTTTTCTTTTTTTGCAAATCATAAATCTAATTCCATATTTTTTGGACATAGTATTCATTACTTTGCATAATACTTTGCCAGTAACTCTAGTTCTTTTGCTTGACCAATTTTGTAAATCTTGAATTGTTTCAATTTTATCATTGGCAATTAAGAATATAAAATTTTTACACCCTAGTTCCCTTGCTTTTGCAATTTCTCTTTTTATTCTTTCGTGATTTTTAGAATTACACAAATTACTTGATATTTCTTCCAAATCTTTTTTTGTATCAATTAAAGTTGTGTAGTCCATATAAAAACCTTTTTCTTTGTCAAAACGAATAGCCATATAATCAGCACTTGGTAAACCCGTTCTAATATGTAAAAACCCTTGTTTGTCAAATTCTTTAATAATATGGTTATCTTTTTGTTGACGAGTGTCAGCAAGTATAATAAAGTCTTTCATTTTATCACCGACCTCATTATATCACGTTTATTCTTCTTCTTCCCACTTTTCTTTAAAATTTAACAATTCGCTTGGTGTTCCTTCAAATATTAATTTGTCATTCCAGTCATAAACTTTTATTGTTATTAAATCATCACTTGAAAAACCTTCGTTTTTAAATGGTAAGTCAGTACCATAGTATATATCATCATCAAAAATAACTTCATAATTATATTCCTGTTTATTTTCTGGAGTAGCAATATAAAAACCTCCAATGCTTTTTTTAAATTCAGCAATATATTGAGCAACGAGGCAGTCAAAACCATTTGCATATTCACCATCTTCTTGGTTCATATTATAACCATTAATAACTTTTTTAGATAATAAGAATTGTGCTAATTCATAACCAACGCCACTAATATAACCATCATATTGTTGATAAATATTCACAAGTTGAGTTAATTCTTCGCCTTGTTTTCTTATAAATCTTGTTGTGCTTCGAGTTCCCATATTATTTCTCCTTTTTCATAGCAAGGTCAATTAAAAATTTATAACGTTCTAATTCTTGAATTGTTTGTTCATATTCTTTTTTAGGAATAGTTACAAAGTCTGTGGTAGAAGGTGCAATTGTTATTCCTGCATTGTTCATTGTGATTGTTATATTTTCTGCAGTTGGTTCCTTTGCTTCAAATTTTGAAGTTGTTATTTCCGGCTTTTTATAATCTTGTTTATTGTTAAAATAATCATATAATTTTTGAATTATATAAGCATTTTGACATCTTTTGCTTTCTCTATGACAGATTACGTCACATAATATTGCGTAATAACCATAAGTGAAACCAATTTTCTTCAATAATTGTTTTTTAGTCATTTTTCTTTTAACAAGTAATTGATTAATGTCGGTATTTTCAAACCATTCTCTAACTTCTTCTGGCAATTCTTCATAATCTACTTGTGGATATTTTGTAGTATGAATTTTATTTTTATTTTTCTTTTTTATTTTTCTATTAAAATCATTTTGAAAGAAATCATAAATTTTTTTAATGTTTCTATTACTTAATAATTTTATATCTTTTTCATTATTTACACGATATAATGTGCTATTTGCAACCCCAATATCTTTCGTCATTTCTGATATTTTATTATAACCAAATTTATTTTTTAAATCAGTTAATTTATTTTCTTTAAAAAATTGTTCCATCAATGTTCTTTCAATAGGTACAACTTTTTCTGGTTTTGTTTGAAAAGCCTTAACAACTCTGTCCATATCTTTTGTAGCAACTTCACGTTCGCCACTAATAATTTCTTGCACTTTTTCTTCTTCAATTCCTAGTCTTTTACTAATATCATAAGTAGTATTATTATTTTTATTTTTCATTTTTTCCCATATATTCATTTTTTATTTCCTCCGTTTTTTGAAAAAAATCTTCTAATTTTAAATTGCCAACGAATAAATCATTCGCATATTTAAAAATTAATTCTTTCATAACTTTTTCTTTTTCTTTTTGTTCATATTGTTCAATTATTTGTTTTTGATATAATTGAAAATTGTATGCTGTTGGTTCAAGTTCACTTAACCAAGCCATATAATTAACAATGTGCCACTTGTCTTTACAAACAGAGTACATCAATTGAACATCAAACGTATTAAACTTTTTATAAAACGATTTCATAAAAGTCCATAACCTTTGATATTTGCCAAAATGCTTGTCTTCTAAAATGACTTCATTCATTAATTCTGGCTTGATTAATAAACAAGACATCACATTAAGTTCTAAATCACCCACATTATTCATTTTCATCATCCTGCTTTTTAGAACTTAAAAATGTGACTTTTTCAGCAATAAGTTCAATACTGTCGCCTCTTTGTTGTATTCTTCCTTTAATTCCAATAACGTCACCTTTTTTGCAATATTCAATTACGTTTTCTGCAATACCATTCCATAAAGTAAATGGAATAAAGTCTGTTTCATAAATGCCGTCTATATTTTTATAACTTCTTGGAATTGCTAAAGTGATAATAGTTCTTTTTTTTTCATCAACTTCTTCAATTTTTGGTTCACCAACTAAACGACCTACTGCTATTGTTTGGTTCAACATATCTTCACCTCCATATCTTTGTTACAAGTAAATTATAACATAATAAATTTTATTTGTAAATATTAAATTAATATTCTTTTGATATTCAAAGAATATAATTAAATAGAATAAAAAGCATTTTAATACATAAAAATTGGATATAAAATTACGGTCAAACCCTTATAAAATCTAGGAAAAGTACAAACATACGGGAAAATAGACATATACACATATATAGAGTTATATATATATATGTATATTATTTTTTTTGATATTGTTATCGTGTGAAGTGTGTATATATGTATTTATGTATGTTATGTATGTTATATTATTATTATTATATTATATTATATTATATATATATATATATATATATATATATATTATATTATATAAATAATTATGAATAAAAAAATATATATCCAATTTACAAATATTACACTCTATACTTCTAAATCTAAAACAATATAATTTCCTTTTTCACTATCAACTGTTGTTTGGTGGATATATCTGCCGGTTTTGCTTTTAATTAAGAACTTCATATCAGCCCATTCTTTTTTAACAGTATTAAATTCAAACCCACCTTTATTAAGTTCACGATACATAACTTGAGTATCAATATAACAAATTTTATACCCAGCATTTATTTCTTTTATTTTGCCCCACCATTCGCTATAATTATTATCTTCAAATCTTTTCTTATTTACTTTTATAATGCTTTTAATATAATCTTTTGCTTTAACAGACGTCTTAATTTCATTTTTGTCATTTATGTAATCACATATATCTGGTACGTCCATAATATAATCATCTTCAAATATACACTCGTTGCCAATTTGGTTGCCTAGTAATATACTTGCTAATACTCCTGCTTGTTTATCAGTTATATTTTGTTGAACAATTAATTGGTCATAAAAGTTTTTAAATCTTTTCTTAATTCCGTCAATACCAATTTTGTGAAGATAACTAATATATTCTTTTCCAGCAAACCCATAATTGTTTTTAATAACATTTGCAATTTCATATCCATTGCCGTTGATTATCTTTTCATTAATTTCTAAATCAACGACACGATTATAAAGTTGTTCACCAGCATTTTCTTTAACAAGGCTGTCGTTACTTGTAAATAAAAAATTATTGTACCAGTTCTTTATTTCTTTTGTTTGACTATTTTTATTTAAACGTCCTTTTTCAGTTCCGTTACATAAATCCATAACCAAACTTTCTAAATCCAAATTTTTAGAATGCTTAACAATTTGAAGTTCATCAAAATAGCAAGTTATATTTCTCATAAAACTGGCAACAGCAATATAATAATTTTGAGTATTGTTGCTTGATAGTCTTAATGCTCCTGCTTCTGGGTTGCCCCAAATAGACATTGCTATCATACAAGACAATGTTTTACCATTACCAGACATTGAACTCCACAAATTGACCATATAAGGTGGAACACCAATTATTTCAAGTAACGGACTTGCTAAAGTAACACCCATTAAAATTTTAATTATTTTATGGTCACGAAGTTTATAAACAACTTCTTTCCACTTTTCACAATTTCCTTTTGTGCTTATTGCGTTGTATATACTCATATTTTCATCAGCACCGTCAAATATGCCGTGGCTATCATAAGGAATAAAATCATTACCACTCCAACCTAAATGTGAAACACTTTCTAATTTTTTAATATCATTAAGATTTAATATTTCATTGAAATAATTAACATAATATCTAGCATTTTCACTTGTTACGTCCAAGCCATAATCACTTAACACTAATAATTTTTGAGTTGAAGATAATTGACTTTTATCAACAATTTTTTCTTGCCATTTGTTTTCTTTGTAAAAAATAATCTTAATTTTTTCTTTACCAGTTTCTTGATTTACATATCTTTCAACGGGTAAAATTGGAAAATAAGAAAATTTATAATCACTTTTGCTATCAATTATGCCATTAATGGTACAAATATATTTACCCATATCATAATTTTCAATGTTATAATTGCACTTTGGCAATTTCAAAGTATTATCTAGCACAATTTTATTTGCTAATACTTTTTCATATTTTTTAAGACTTTCTTTAAACTTTTTTTCAATACCAAGTTTTTTTGCTTCAAGATATAACTTGTCCTCATATTCAATTTTATCAATTTCATTTTTGCTAAAAAGTTCAATAAAAGTTTCTTTGCTTAATATTTCTTCTTCTGTCATTATAATATCCTTTCTTTACTTTAACAGCACCTATATAAACGTTTTTCTCCAAACGTTTTCATTAAAAGTAGTATAAATATACCACCCTAGTATTTTTTTCTCTCAAAACCACCTTATTTTAAATTTGTTGAACTAATCAACTTTTTCAAAAAAGTCTTCAACTTCAGCATTTTCGTCTATATATTTCACAATAAAATAAGCAAGACGTTTATTAATTTTGTTTTTTCTTCCACAAATATAGCAAATATATTGTGGAGTTACACCAATAACTTGTCCTGCTTCTTGTTGATTACGAATACATAGATTTTTAAATTTCCAAATATACATAAACTTTCCTCCTTTAGTTTAATAATATAATATAATTCGAAAAAAGTAAACATTTTTTTTATATAAAAAAACGACCTAATTTAAACTCGTTTTAAGCCGTTTTTTGTGTGTATAGTATAAATATATTAATTTTTAATAAACGTTGTTGTATGATACTTTAAAACGTTAAATATGGGTATATTAGAATGGTAAATCGTCTCCTGTAATAATAACTTCATTATCACTTGTTTCTTCTGCTGGTTTTTGATATTTTTCATATTCAATATAATCACCATTTAATAACTTAACTTTTGGTATTTTAGTTTCTTTTAATTTATCAAGACTTCTAAATTGAGTTAATTTTGTTGCAACTTTAATTTTGCCTTCATTGTCTTTATATTCTTCTAAACCAAATACACCAACAATTTTCTTTCCTTTTAATTGTTCCCAGTTTCCTTTAGTGTCAAATTTAAAACCAGTGTTTGAGTTTTCAAGAGCAGTAATAAAACCTTTTAAGAAAGAAAGATTTTCATCGTTTAATGATAAATATCTTGTTGCACTTGTAGACCATTTATCATTACTTTCTTTATTTGCTTCATATTGTCTTTTAAAATAACCTGCTTGTTCATCATTTCCAGCAATATCAACGCAAACTTTTAAAGATACCTTTCCACTAAATTCACTTTCATATTCTCTTGCGTCCATAATAACTACTTCGTGTCCGCCAAGAGTAAGACTTTCAAATTCGCCAAATTCTTTTGCTTCGGCTTTTTCAAATAATTCCTTATTAAAATTCATAATTTCCTCCTATATAATTATAACATTTTTAATCATTATTTTCATTATTTTTATAGTCATTTTCTAAAATTTGTTTATATTTATCTTTTACAATTTCTAATAATTTTTTTTGTGGTATTTCATAAGTATAAGCAAAATTTGTCATAGTAAATACTAGACTATCAAATAAATTATCTAAATATTCGTTTGGCACTTTTATTATAATATCAGTACCATTATCATTTCCTTTTATAACACATTTATATCTTGTCATATTTTTTCCTATTCTAGTCCATAATATTCTCTAATTTTATCATCAACCGCTTTTAAATCGTTTTCCATTTGGTCTTCGTCAAATAAGCCAATAGGAGTTTTTACGCAGTCTTGACCATTAGTTTTTAATCTAAAAATATAATTATTGCCGTCATACATAGCACGAATGCAAATTGTGAAAAGCCCTTGGATATTGCATTTATCATCAAGTAATTTTCCAATAGTCTTTGGTTTTACATTTCCAAATTCATCAGTATCTTCGTGCATTATGATATAGACAGTCTTGCCACCTTCAATATCTTTAATACCATTAACTAAATTCCAAAAATTATTTGCCATATCATTATATTTATCATAACCTTTAATAGAACTATTTTTCATAAATTCATTTGTGATTAAGTAATTGGCATCATCCACCACAATAACTTTTTTATCAGTTTTTTTAATGGCTTCTAAAATAACTTTATAGTCATCAACTTTAGGTGCTTCTAAATTGCTTTTAAATGGTAGTGGTTTTCCTAAGACATTTGCAATAGCAATTTCATCTTTTTTAAAGTTTCTTAAACTGGCACTTTTACCACTTCCACTTTTTCCAATTAATAATACTGGAACACTTTTCATATTTTTCACCCTCCTTGCTTCCAATATTTTTTCAACTTCTTTTTTTAAATAAGGCACTTCTATTATTTCGTAATTTTCATTGTTTTCACTAAACCAAACTATAAACATTTCTTCAAATTGTAAATTAGTGTACTTTTCAACTAAATATTTATAAATAGATAATTGAATATAATAATGGTTCAAAGTAAAATCTTTTAAATGGTTCAATGGAACTTTCATATCCTTGGCATAACGTTCGTTCTTATGAATATCACTATTTGTTTTGTAGTCAACTAGTACAAGCCCACCTGTTAATTTATTAATAAAAATATGGTCAATAGCCGACGCAATTGAATAAACATCACTACCGATAACAAATTCATCAGCAACGTGTTCTAATTTGTCTTTATAATCTTTATAAAATTGTTTTGCTTGATTTTGGATTTTATTAATTGCATTTATATATTCTATACTTCCATCAAATAATAACTCATTATATTCATTATTACTCCACAAATGTTGTATATATTCGTGGCAAGTAGAACCTTTTTCACAAGCAAATTCATTTTTATATTTCCATTCATCTAATACTTCTTGAACTGTTTTATTTTCTTTTATAGCAACTCTTTCAGCAACTTCTTCAGCATTAAACTCATTGCAATATTCTTCAATTAATCTTGTTACACTAATTCCAACTCGTTCACCTTTATATTCGTAGTGATGGTCTTCCACAAAAAACTTAAAATCTCCAAATGCCTTATTTAATTCTTCAAGATAATTAAGTCTTGTTTTCATTTCTTTTGGATAAAATCATTCGTATATAAGCGTTCATCGGTAACCCAAGTTCTTTTGCTTCTTTTTGAAGTTCTTGTTTTAACTCTGGTGAAATCTTAATACAAATACTGGTCATTTTTTCCATTACATATCTCCTTTCCTAGTATTATTATAACATTTATTTAATATATAATAAATATTAAATTAATATATTTTACATATTTTTTACACACAAAAAAAGAGCATATTTCTATGCCCTATTATTTGCTTCTTTTTCTTGCAAAACCTCTTTGCCTTGCCATATAAATATAATCAACATAGTCTTCCATTGTGTTCATAAATTTCACTATAAAATCATTTTTGCCATTGCTTAATGTCACAAAATATTTTATTTGTTCATTTGTATTTATATGTTCATTTAACTTGTTAATTATATCTAGTTCATCATCACTTCTTATAAGTTCTTTCCATCCATTAATGTTACCATATAAAATATACATTAATAAGGGAACCCACATTCACGCATAGCATTAAGGGTCTTTTTACCTATACAACCGTCTATATTGTCATTATAAATTCCTTTTTTCTTTGCTTCTTTTTGAAACTTTTTGACATATTTTACTGTATTATCCCAATATAAATCACCTAATACGTTTTTATCTCTATAAAGTTCATATAACCATTGGTCAATTTTAGCAACATCTTGGCTCTTATCACCTTTTTTGAAATAACCACGTGTTGGCAACTTTATTTTAGTTATTGTGTCAAAATCTACTGGGTTATAGATAAAACCTTGGAATGTTAAGCCACTAATTTTGTAACCTTTTTTAAGAGTTAAGATTTGGAAGAACCTACCATTTTTATAAGTGCCTGTGTAATTGCTCATACTAATAACTATTGAGCCATCACTATTAACTTCTTCAACAGAAGCGACGTGCCCAGCACCATTATTTGTCCAACAGGCAACAGCACCAACTTTTGGAGTTAGTCCTCGTTTATAACCATCTTTATGTGTCCACCAACCTTTAGCATTTCCAGCAGATAACTTGCAAGAAGTCATTTCACCACATTCCATAAATCTACCATAACTATATCCTACGCAGTTTGGAAGGACGAAGCCATTGCCTTGATTACGAATAATGCACTTATTATAACCTCCACGATTTGTATTTACATAATATTTATTATTATTATTTGGAACTTCATATCTTGGTGTAAATTCCATTATTTCACCTTCTTTACTTTTACTTGTGTTTTATTATAATTTGCAGTAGAAATCATTAATATTGCACCTAAAAATGTATCAACTGCTGTAATAGTACCCACGATTTGTTCCCCATAAGGTAAACCCCATATACTTGCTAATGCAAAGTAAAGAGTGCCTAGTGCTGGAAGAACAATTTGTGCAACGTACTTTAATATATCATAAGTTTTATTGCTCATTATTTCACCCACTTTCTATAAAATTATCACTTAAATTATATCATAAAAGAAAAAAAGAACAAAATTGTTCTATCTTTCTAAATAATATACTACCGCTGTTACACTATTAGAAGTTACTCTTTGATAAGTAGTTTGTAAATATTCCGCATTTGACCTAGCAACACAAGTATAAGCACACCACGTACCACTAGAAGTTATAAATGGAATAAAATATACACTCTCACCATTACCAGTTGTTCCTGCTACGCACAATACAATAGCATTTGATATGTTTAAGTCTAAATCAATATTTACATAACTATTTAAAGTATCATTAATAGTTTTGGTTTTTATATTGGCAGAACCCCATTTATTACTTATCGCTGTATCATTATCTTTTATTCCATTTTCCATATGATTTAATCTAGTTGCGTTTACTGGTGTTGTTGTATCTGGTAAATCATTCCACGTTTGTTTTGTATAAGCCATAATTAATTCCTCCTTCTATTGATTTACTCTTTTTGCATATATTCCAGAAATGTAAAATGTAGGGTTTAAAGTTTCATTTGAAAAACTTCTTGCACCAATACTGCATTCATTATTGGCACTATTTATTATTGACCACATTATTTGTGATATAAAACCATTTTTCTTTTGAATATATCCTATTAAAGTATATCCTGTTGGCACCGAAGTAGATATAGTTATATATCTTGAAGTATTTGGTAAAAAATTTGATATTGTTCCAGAATAATCAACAACTTTAATGTTAGTCAAATCTAATATTTCATTAAAGTTCCCATTCAAATTTTGTGCATTAAGATATGGTGCACTATCGTCCACGAATGTTACTAAAGCCATTATTTATCACTCTCCTCTTTATTGGCATTATTTTTTAATTCTTCATTATATTTTTCTATTTCATTCTGTTCTGCTATTTCTAATTGTTGAAATAAGTCTTGTAATATTTTTTTTAAAACGTACGCTGGTAAATTAGAATTATTAATTGTTTCCACAATTTTTTCTTCTGTTTCCTTAACTATTAATGTAAATGGTTTATTCATATTTTGCCTCCAATTTTTCTATTTTATCTATTAATGTTTTAATTAATAATAAATTTAATTTTGGTAATTCAGCACTTTCAAATGTTTTTATATTTTTATCATTTTCATTTTGTTTAAAGTGAAGATAATCTTTTAATATTGTATTTTCTAAATCTTCTATCATAAAGCCGTGATATAAATCTTTTGAAGAATTATATTCTTCTTTATAATTATAACTATATAAATCTATATTTTTTATAATATCATAAATTTTATTTTTTTCTTCTTGATTTATTTTTTCAATATTCTTTTTTATCTTAATAGAAGAACCACCGTGAATATGATTATATATTTGAAGCATATTGATATTTGCTACCGAACTAAAGAAATCTATGTTACTTAAACCTGCCGCACATTCCATTCTTATTCTTCCTGCTTCATCTCCGCTTGAATTAGACCTTATTGTTATTCTATTTCCAGCAGTAGAAGTAATTAATGTGCAATTACTAATACCATTGTTGTATAAATTAATACCCGATGAACCTGTTACATTTAAACCAGAGACTTCTGGGTGATTTGTTAAACTACCCATTTTTATATAATATGTGCTATCACCAAAATTAAAGCCATTTGTTCCTAAAAATACGCCTCTTGTATTGCTTGAAATTGAAGTTTTATTTTTATAAAAACCATTTTCCGATAATGTAAAACCACCAATAGAACCATCTGTTGAAGTCAATGTTCCATTTATTGTTGCGTTAGTTGCTTTTAAAGAACCATTTTTATAAAGTCTAAATGGTGCATCACTAGCGTCTTCTGCTCCACACCATATTGCCGAAGCAACAGAATTATTGCTGTCTAATCTAATATAAGTGCCATTTGCACCACTTTCCAATTTGTGTGCTGTAATATTCCAACCACCTATTGTTCCACTTGTTGCTATAATAACACCATTTTCATTTACACTAAAATTAGTTGAAGATATATTAATTGTGTCACTTGTTAAATTTATTGTTTTACCTGCTAATGATATCTTATTTGCATTTATTTGTACTTGTTCGGCACTTTGATTTATTTTAGATATTACTTCATTATTACCAACCTTTGTACTAACAACACTATTTATTTCGCTTGCACTTATACTAATAGCACTATTCATTTCAGCAGTTGTTGAATAATTTGTTAATGTTTGATTTACGCTTGCTGTAATATCGCTTGCACTTTGACTTATTCTTGAATTAGTTTCTGCTTTTGTATAGAATTGTGAAGTATATAAATTATTTGCCATTAATTGTACATATAAATAACCTGCAATATTATCGCCAAAACTTATTGTATAATTACCACTTGTTAATTTTAGTTCTTCTTCAGTTGGATATGGATATGTTTCTGTTGTTGGTGTTGCTAATAAACTTATTGTTCCATCAGCATTGACTTCACATTTTCTAGTAACTATTATTGTTGAATTTGTACCATCACCATAAGACATTTCAAGTTCGTCATAATGTGTACTATCATAGTACCATAAATCTGTTGGTAACGTCCAAGTAAATGTGGTGCTAGTGCTTGTATTATTAAATAATAATGCTCTTGATTTTGGATATTTAATGCCTTGTGCTGGATAACCAGTAGATGGTTCAAGACTATTGCTTGGTGTTAATGTTCCACTAGGAACTAACCCTTGCTTTGCTGGATAATCTTGAGTTGCTGGATATAAATGATTACTAGGATATAAATATGAAATATTATTTATTATTGGGTGTATCTTTATTAATATTGGTTGACTTTCAGCAACATTTGTTAGTGGTACAGTACCTTCAGTACTTTCACCGCTTACTGTTAATTCAATAGTTTCACTTATTTCACTTTCTAATTCATCAACCTTTAATGATAATCTTGCAACCTTATTATTTGTACTATCTGGGTTGCTAGGGTCTATTGTTTGCGAAACAACTGCTTCTATTTGTTGGTTTTGCTTATCAACTATTAAATAAGTTTGATTTATTCTTCTATCAGTCTTATCTGCTTTTGTATAATCTGTTACACTTTCATTAGGCATATTTGTATATATATTTTCATCTAAACCTTGAGTAATATTAATTTCATCATTAAGCATAACACACGAATAATAGTTTTCGCCAACTTGAACAGTATATCTATCACAAATATCATAATAAGTAATACCTGGGCTTGAAAAATTATTTATATAATATTGTAACCCATTTAATTTTGCATATATATCAGGCAAATAATCTGCCCTATTATTGCCATTCATTATTTGATTATCACTTATTTTTATTTCAATAGGGTTTTCTGGTAGTATTGACGGATAATATATACTATCACTATCAGCACTTCTACTTAATACAATAGTATTTACAGCACCATATTGTTCACCAAAATTTACATTAATATCTTTTAAATATTCTTCATCAATAGTATCATTTGTTTCAGTAATATATCTTATTTCTAATTCATCATCATTATTAATGCAAATTGTACTTGCCGTTGCTTGTGCGAGTTCATCTAATACGTCCCTAAATGTATAATCCATAGAAGAATATGTTTGTGTTTCACTATCATAAGTTAAATATAACTCACCAGGTATTTGTCTATTATAATTTGCAAATGTATCACTTGAATTAGCAAATGTTAAACCAAGGTGTGTGCATATTGTATTAATATAATCTCTAATAGTTATTGGATATGCTATATTAAGATTTTCATAATCTTTCATAGAATATAGCATCTTATCATAGCAAGTTATCTTCCAACTATTTGTGTCTTCTTGTTTTTCAGTTTCATAAACAATATAATTACCAAAGTCTATATAATCATAATTATCTCTATAATCTTCAACTTCTTCATCTCTAACTTTAACACCAAATTGATAATTTAATACTGTGTCTTTAGGTATTTCCACATTACTATCAATATCAAGTTGTTTCATTATTGATTTTAATATAGCACCTTCATAATGTGGTGTAATAGAGTTAAGTTGTTCCATTCCTAACTCTATTGTTTCACCATCTTGTTCATAAGTAATAATACTGTCTAATTGACGTCCCATTTTTTTAATTTGATTTTTAAAATCGTTTGTATGTATTTTCATTATAGCCTTCTTTCTTCAGCAATAAATGAACAACTAAAACCTTCATTTTTAGAATTATTATCTATTATTTGTTTATTAATTATTTCATAATCTCCAGTATAAGTATTTATTGTAATTGTTGCTTTCTTATTTGGGTCATAATATTTAAAACTTTGACTAGCACTGTCTAATATAGGAATAATTATTTCTAATTCGCTTTTAGTTAATTTTCTAAATTGTAATATTATTTTAGGAAATATTCCTATTAATGTTCCTACCTTTTTACCAGCAAGATTACGACCAGTATCACTTGACCATAATTTATTATATCCATATTTTGCTTCAACTAAATATTGTCCTAATGATAAATAATTTTGCATTGACGATGTCTTAACTTGAATACTATCTATATTTATAAACAATTAAATCACCCCACTATCTATTATATGCAAAGTCATTTTCATTTTGAATTTTTTGTAATTCTTTTGAAATAACTCTACCATTCATTGTATTTACTATATTAGCATTAATTGTAATATATTTACCTATTGCTTCACCTAATAATGCCATTTGTTGACTATCTGTTAATGGAATGACACCTTCAGCACCACGTTCACCACCAATAGCACTTGCTAATGGAACACCACGTCCAGGTTGATTTATAATTCCACCTGTTGCTAATTTTGGCACTATAATTCCACCATTTGCAAAACCAAAGAAATTTTTTATTTTACTCCAAGCACTTGAAAAAGCATTGCCAACAGAAGTTGCCGCATCAGAAACAAAATTAACTACTACTTTCCAAGGTTTTGATACTAATTGTTTTAAATTATCCCAAACACTTGAAATACCTAAACTGGCTTCGTTAATATTAGAAGTATTTATATTTATATTAAACTCTTGATTTGATAAATTACTTGCATTTTCTTCAACATTATCTAATGCTCCGCCAATATTTTCTACGATTTCGTCTCCAGTTTCTTCACTTTTTATTTCAATTCTATCAAGGTGAACACCAAATATTCCAAATGTAAAGTTTATTGCATCAATAATAGCATTTAAAAATGGTGCAAATATATTTAATATTTTATTCTTAACATTGATGAAACCTTCTTTTATTGGTTCCCATATAGGTCTTAATATTTCTATTCTTTGAGACATATATTCTTTTAATGCGTCCCATTTTGGTTTAATATAATTATCAATCGTATTCGTTAATGAGGCTTTTAGTGGTTCCCATATTGGTCTAAATGCTTCTTTAATATTATTTAAACCTTGTAAAAATGGTGTAATTAAATATGGTTTGATTACATAATCATACGCATTATGAAAAGTATCATATAAATTTTGAGGTACTTTTTTTAAATTACCAACAATTGCATCAGTAATACTATTATATTCTCCACCCCAAAACCATTTTTTTATTTTAGAAGCCAAACTATCTACTTCTGTGCTTAAATCTCCAATATCACTTAAAGCATTATTTATAGAACTACCAATACCAGTTGTTCCATCATCATTAATTACATCTAATTCATCAAAACCTGCTAAAGTCTTTTTTAATTTTGTAGCACTTTGGTTTGCTTTTTTAAAATTATCTTTTGTTGCTTTTGAAAAAATATTAATACCAAATAATAATTTTAATATTGCACCAATGCCTGTTGCTATCTTATAAACTATGTTTACAATAAACTCTGCTATTGGTTTTATGGCTTGACCTAAAGAATATTTAATATATTCAATTTGATATTTCATTCTTTCGTCTTCAGCAATAATTTGACTAATCGCACTTCTAACAAACATATAGGCACTACGAAGACCAAATACTGCTAAAGCCATTTTAGTAATTTTTTTAATAAGTTTTTCAACTGATTTGCCTTGACTTTCAAAAAAATCTTTAGTTTTTGAAGCATTAATTTTCTTTATTGTATCGTCAATTTCACTTTTTAATTTTCCTTGATTTACTGTATTTTCTTTTAATTTAAGATTAACGTCCTCTATTTTTTTTAATTGTGTTGCATATTTTTCGTTTAACATTGCAACATTTTCATTTTCCCCTTGTAATATCTTATTAACTTCTTCTTGTGTTTGTGCTTGACTTAACCATTCATTAGTGCTTTCTTCAATAAGGTCTTTTTCTTTATAATAATCACTTAAATCAAGTTCTAATTTTGCTTTCGTTTTTGTTAATTGTTCGTTTTCTTTTTCAAAACTTTTTAATTTTCTTTGAGTTTCATTTAATTTTCTTTCAAGTTTTTTTGTATCTAAATCAGTACCAATAATAACCCATCCATCTGGGTTCATAAAATCATCTCCCTTCTATAAGCCAAGTAATTTCACTAATTCTTCTGCACTTTTCTTTTGTGCTTCAGTTAAGTGGTTTTCTTTTCTATATTTTTTTAATTCTACTGCTTTTTTTGCTTTAATTATTTTATCTCTTTCTTTTGGGTCTTTAATATCCCTAATATCAAGATTTCGCAAATTTCTTACTCTATTTAATACGCAACAATTTCCAAATTCACTGTTTGATAAACCATTAATAAGATTATTAAATCTATGCCAATCCATTTCTTCTTCATCAAGATTTATACCATAATCACTTTGAAAAGAAGCAACAATAAAGTCCATATCTTCAACATAGTCCATATCAGGTTTTTCATTTGTATTTTCTATTTCTTTACCACACGATAAATAATTTAAAGCCCATTTAAGTAATTTTTCATAGTGCATAGGGTTATCTAATGCTTCACTACCAAAAATTGTACAAATAACGCCTAAAGCACGTTCATAATCGCCAATAGTTTTATCTTTTGCAATTTCATTACATTTAATTGCAATTTTAAAATTAGTATTTGCAGTATAAATAGTGTCGTCTATTTGTATCTTTTTTTCACAAGCCATTATTCAATCACTTCAATTTTATCTTTTTCATCAATAACTTGGCTATATTTATTCTTAATTTTTTCAGTAATATTCTTCATATTTATATCTAAATATGGAGTTATTTGTTTTTCTATGATTTCATCTATTTCTTGTAAACTTGTCCAACCTAATTTTCTACCATTTAATAACTTTTGAACTCCGTTTTCACCAAGAAACATATTATAGACTTCAACTTCCCTATTAAAAAATTCTTTTAATAATCTAATTTTATCTTCTTCATTTTTACTCAATAACTTTTTGCCTTTAACATCTTGTCTTTTATCAATAATATATATTTGATTTTTTAAGTTTTCCCTATTTCTTTTATCTTTTTCAATTAATTCTTGATATTTTAAAGGTAATTCAATATCACCTAAATTAAATTCTAAAAATTCTCCAGTATCTTCACCGTTTTCTGTTCTAATTCCCAAGCGTAGAACATCGCTTTTTCCTAATTGAATATAATTTTCTGTCATTATTATTCACATCTCTCTTTCTTTATTAATTAAAAAGAGGTCAAGGGTTAAACCCCTCAACCCCTATAAGGTCTTATTATAAACTTGTGTTTGGGCTAAATGTAGGAACGCCATCATTTATTGTAACTGTTCCTTCTACTGCATCACCATCATAATAGATATCGTATTCAATAGAAGCATCTTCACCCATATAATTTGTAATTGTTATAATTACGTCACTCATTTTTGCTGGATATGTGCTTCCAGTTCCATTCCAAGCATCAATATCAAGAACGTGTGATTTGTAATTTAATTTATCACGACCAGAATTAACAAATTCAAATACTGGGTCATTCTTGTAACATTTTTGAGTAACTGTACTTTGTTTTTGGTTTGAAGAATGGTCATTTCTAGCATTATCTTCAATTATCCACTTTTCTGTGTCTACTTGAGGGTTAAATGCTATACCATAATCAGTTATTCCAACCCCTAGAACTTTCCAAGTAGCAGAACTAGATGGAGTTATGTCTAGGAATGTTAAAAATTGACTTCTTTTAATTTTTTCAATACTATCAGGTACTAAAGCCATTTTTTTTCCTCCTTTATAAACTTATTATTTTTTCTTCATTATCTTCTTTATATGTAACTTGAATTTGTATATCAAATTCTGCTGTGTTTGTACCAGCGTTATTTAATGTCCCGCAATTCAAGCATTTTATTTCTTCAATTCCTTCTATATCAGGCAATATGCCTTTTTCGTTATTGGACTTAATTATTCCTTCAAATTGTTCAAAGAAACCTATATTTTTTAAATTATTAATAGTATCTTGTGAATATGCTTTTCTACTTCTAAAGTTATATACGTCTTTATGCATTTCGTAGCCAATAATCCACTTTTCAACAATACTAGAAGTTGGTATTTTATCAATAGAATAATTATCAGCATTATTGTCAAGCATATTTGCATTAATTTGATAATTTTCATTGTTAGTTATTTGGTTTATAATAGATATAAGGTATTCTCTTAATTTATAAATTCTTGTATCTTGATAACTCATTAATTTTTACCTCCGTGATATTTAATATAATCTTGGACATCTTTAACAACATCATCTATTTCAGCACTTATCATTTTTTCATCCCAATATGGGCAAGTTCCTTCAGTAGTATAATTTTCTGGGTTTATAACGTGGCTTCCGTCTTTTCTTCTACCATAATATTGATAACTTGCATAAGGACTTTCGTAAATAATATAATTGCTTTCAATATCAACAATAGTTCTTAAATTACCTCTATCCATAGGAACATATTTATCCATATATTCATAACATCTTTCAGTAAAATAACTTTGAACGGAGCCATTTGGTTCTATTCCTAATCTTTTTGCTATTTTACTAAAATTATTTATATATACTGGCATTATTTACCTCCGATATGAATATGTTGGTTATTACCAAAATTATTATTATTTATACTTTTAATATTATATACCAAATAATCTTTTAAATCTTGTTGTGTAGTAATATCAGTGGTTAAAGTGCCTTGTACAATAATGTCGCCAATCGCAAAATCATTTATATTTAACTCACTATTTTGGTTATAAGGTATTCGCACCTCAACGTCATTTGCATTGTCATAACCTTTATTAATACTAGCACCTTTACCACCGAAGAACCACACTTTTTCGTAGTTATATCTTATCCATTTTTCTAATTTTGTTGTTTTATCAAGTGTTTTATGAAATATTGTTAGTGATGAATTAGTTATCATTAACGAACACCATTGTATATTATATGTTCGCCGTTTATTATTGTTCCAAATAAATAGTCTAATATAATATCTTCTATTTCAGCGTTCTTTGATTTTATTAATTCTTTAATTTGGCTTCCAGTAACATAACTAACACTATAACCATCAGTATTTTCACTAGCGATGTTTTTATTTTCATTTTCTTGATTACTATAAGTTAATAAAGTATCAATTAAACGAAATTCACACATTTTTACACTAGTAGGTATTTCTTCACAATTTATTAATCTATCTTGAGTTTCTAAGTCAATTTTTTTTCTAATTTCATATTCCAATATATTAAAAGGCATTTGGTCTAAAGTTCCACCTAGCCCTCTATATTCTTCATAAGACAGGTATTGTCCTTCAAATTCCATAATGCCCTCCTTTTAATTATTAAAGACTTACTCCACCTTCAGGTACTAAAGCCGCAAATGGGAAACGAGTTGCAGTTTCATTTTCAGCGTTTACTGGGTTAGGTAGTTGCCATCCAAGTCTCATTGTAACACGTAGAGCAATCATATCATCTTGTGCAAGATTATATAATATTTCTCCAGTAGATGGGTCTTGAATAGTTGCTTGGTCTAATACTTTATATGTAATATCTTGACGAATTGCATATACTGCTTGGCTAAAGTCTCCAGCAACTAAAGTTGCTTTATCTTTATCCCAAGTACCATTGTCAACAAATGTTCTATTTAAAGAACCAATTTCAGTTGATTGTAAAGGTTGTCCAGTTGTATCAGTCATCATACGGAATTTACCTTTTAATGATACTCCACCAACTAAACCATTTACGTCATAACCACTTTCTTCAACTTTTGTCATAACGTCATTAATGTCACTATATAAATGTCCAGTTTCTTGAACACTAGCACCAACTTCAAGAATTGAAGGTATTAATCCTTTTCTCCAGTCAGCAGGTTTTCCTTCACCATTAATAATAGCGTCATCTATTTTACGACCAAATGCTTCAATTAATCTTGGTCTTACTTGAGCCCAAATATCAATACTAGCGTCTGCTAAATCATTTTCTTTAATAGGAACGATTACAGCAATTTCTGCGGCATTGATATATTTTTTGTCCCAAGCCATTTTTGTTAATTTTTTTCTACCATTGTTACTTGTTTCATCAACAAAGTATGCGATTGGTAAACTATCTAATATTCTTAATTTTGTTTTATCGCTTGTCATATTAGGTAGTCTTTTCATTAATGAAAGTGCTTTTGAATTTCTTACAACACCTTGGAAGATTTCATCAGCAACTTGAGTTTCAACTAAACTGTCAATATCAGTTCTAGCGATTTTTGTCATAATATTTTTTCCTTCCTTCTATTTTTAATTAATTTGCACTGCCACGAAGAATATCATTCATAATATCATTTGTGGTAGTTGGTTTTGCTTCCCCACCATTTAAAGGTGAAGAACTTTGCACCTTAACAATTTTGGTGTCCCCAAAGTATTGAGGGTTTTCCTTTTTAAATGTTTCAAGTGCAGTTGCAAAGTCAGTTTCATCATTAACTTTTGAATTGACTTCACTAGTAACAAACTTTTCAAATTCCTTTTTCACATTACTACCGGTCATTTGTAATTGTGCTTTTAAGTCTTTGTTTTCGTTTGTCATACTTTGAAGATTTTCTAAAGATTTAGTATTTTCTTCAATAGTTGATTTATAACCTTTAATTTCACCTTCATAAGTTTCAATTTTTTCTTTGAAACCTTGAACACGTTTTCCATATTCAGCCATAATAGTATCAACTGTTTCTTTGTCTAATTCTAAACCTTCCAAAACTTCACGCATAAAATATTTCCTCCTTAACATTTTTTTAACGTGGTCAAGTCCACGCGTGATTTAATATCTACCTAAAGAATACCACAAAAAAAAGAAGTTGTCAAAACTTCCTTTTATTATGTAAAAATTATTAAGAGTTTTTATTGCTTTTACCATTTTTTAAAGTCTTCAAATGTTAATTTGCTATTTGGGTGTTCTTTTAAATATTGTTGATATTCGTTTTTTAATATCTTTTCGTCTTTTCTTCTTAAACTATTTAAACTTTTTTCTTGTGCTTTATTATATGCTTCATCACTTTTTGTTGTATTAATACCACGTTCTGCATTTTTTTGTGCAAATTCATTTTTGTCAATTCCTTGTTTTACTGCTTCTTTTGCGTTGGCATCAAGATTTTTTAATGTTTCTTCTCTTAATTCACTATCTTTTTCTCTTAACATTTTTTGGAAATATTCATTAGGTCTATTTGCTTGTAAATATTCATCATTATTTAAAGTGTTTTTTACATATTCTTTATAAACATCATTTGCTTTATTTTGTAAACTTTCTGTTTCTTCTTTAGAGGCAAATTTTATTCCTGCTTCTTCCATTCTATCTTCTTGAGTTTTATACATTAATGTATTTTCAATATCTTCTTTACTATATCCTTTTTTTAAATAATTATCGTATTTTTCTTGTTCTTCTTTCGATAATCTGTTATAAAAATCACTTTTTTGAGTTTTTGATTTGTTAGAACCTTTGAATTTACCACTTTCTTTCATCGCAGTTGCTAAATCTTGCCCTTCTTTAATAAAAATACGACGTCCACTAACAGTTCTCCATACTCCCCCGATATCATCTTTTGCCATAATATAACCTCCTTTTTTTATTTACATACATATTATAACACACAATTACATAATTGTAAATATTTTTTTTTGGCAGGGGAAGTAGGAATTGAACCCACATCTAAAGTTTTGGAGACTTCTATACTACCATTGTACTATTCCCCTAAAAAGCAAGATTATTTTTTCTTGCTAGTTTTTTTCTTACTTGTTGTTTTTACTGTTTTAACAGTTTCAGGTTCTTTTATTTCAACGACTTTTATTAATTCTTCAGTTTTAGGTAACTCTACCTTTTCAATTTCAATTAATTCAACAGCATTGTGTTCTTTAAGAAATAAATATCTTTCTTTACTGCATTTCCATTCACTTTTACCTGCTTCACGTTTAACTCCTGCTTGTACGTCGTCAAAATTGATTATTGCTTTTACCTTATAATTATCCATTTTTATCCCTCCTATCATTTCTTTATGATAATTATACCATATTTCACTTCTTGGGCTTCCCTTTTTCCAACCTTTTCTTTCACGTATATAATGAACTATTTTTGCGTCATCTCTAAAACCAGTTGTTTCAGTTGAATTATAAATATTGCTAATATATTTTATTCTATCTTTACATACAATATTTATTACGTCTTGGTCTGGGAAAAAGTATTTTTGAGTATTTAATAACTCTATCATTTTATCGTCTAGATGCTCATTTTTTATATTTTTTAAATTCATTACTAGGACACCACTATTTATGTAATTATCATTCATATTTTCAATACCTAAATATTTGTCCCATTCGCCAGGTTCTTTTATCCCAGCAATTACGTCAACATTCATATCCCATAATTCTTGAATGTTATCAACAACGATTGCATCAGCATCCACATATATTATTCTATCACAACTTAATATTTTAGTAAAATAACACCTTATATAACTTAATTTAGTATATTTTGTATTGTAATTTGGGCTTGTTGGTAAAATATATTCTGGTAAATTATTTACATTAATAAACTCTATTCTGTCATCTTTTAAATAAGGTATTTCATCATCTTCAATAAATAAATATAACTTCTTTACATTGTTGTTTTTAAATAAAGCATATATTTCTGTCGCTAGATATATGTACCAATTTCTAGTACAACACATTGCTATTATCATTTACACAACCACTCCTCTAATGTTTTAACATCCTTCATACTATCAATGTCTGTTGTAACATCATTTATTACTAAATAATCTCCATCTTCATTGAATATATTATTTATTTCAGTATATTTTTTAGTATTTTTACATAAATCTAGTCCATTAAGATATCTATATAAATGCCAACTAAAAGGTTTTATGCCATCTTTAAATTCACCATTTTCAGTCATTCTTAATAAATCATTTATAGCATTTCTAAATACTTTTTGGTTCTTAACTATATATCCAAATGGTTCTCTGCCTTTAAAATTCTTTGGGCTTTTTACAAATCTTTTATCGCTCCAGTCGCAAGTGCATAAAAACAATGTGTCTTTAAAATCTGCATTGATTATCTTTTTTATAGCATCCTCACTAAAATATACGTCACCGTGTAAATAACAAGCAGGTTCATCAGTTGGATAATATGCGTTAAGCCAACACCCAACAGGTTGTCCTTTTCCATCTGTATCGTGAACATACTCGTTATTATGTCTTAATTTTTCAACGTTTATATAATCAAACATTGGGTTACTTGTACTTATTGCTATATCAGTTATTCCATTCTCTTTTAATAACCTTATCGTTCTTTCAACCAAAGTTTCATCATTTATTTTTAATAATTGCTTTGGTATTTCAAATTCTTTATAATTTCCCCCACACATTAGTATATATTTCATAATAACCTCTTTCTTACAAATTCCTCAATACTTATATTTTTATCATCAACATAATAATCAGCATTAGGTTTGCCAAACATTAATTTGTGATATTTAACACCATTTTTATTTAACCACGCTTCAGTTATTTCTCTATATTTTAATTCTTTTTCTTCTAATGTGTTACAACTTTTGTCGCCCCTAGCAGTAAATAAAATAATCTTCCATCCTTCATCATACAACTTATTTATTTTTTCTATTACTTCATCATTAGGTCTACTATTATTAAAATCTCTATTACGAGTAAAACATATCGTATCATCAATATCTATTACTATTGTATGGTATATTGTTCCGTCGCTTAAATGTTTCTTTATTTGTGTGCTACTTATGTTTGGCGTTCTATCTATATAAACAACTTTAGTAATTTTTTCAATTTCTTCCATATCTTCATAGCCAATATAATCGCTACCTATCGCAAATGTATCAGCATATTCTAAATATTTAAACTTGTCTTCTTGATTTACTATTGGAACAACTGCATCAACATATTTTATTGCCTCAAGCATTTTTTTTCTTTCTTCATAAGAATAATATGTGCTTTTACCATTTTTAGTAACATTTAAACCCACAACAAGATAGTCACCTAGTTCTTTTGCTTGTCTTAATAAATTTATATGCCCATAGTGTAAAATATCATACGTTCCTGTCGTAAACACTGTCTTTAATTTTGACATAATATTACCTCCTAAAATTGTTCAAACACATTTCTTGATATTTTATTTTTGCAAGCATCTATTTTTTCATTAATAAAACTTATCCATAGTGGGTTATCTAATTCATTTAATAAGTCAAGCATTCCAGCAATATGCCTATATGCACAATGATCCCATTCTAGTCTTGACTGTAATTCATTGCCATATTGTTGTTTTTTTGCTGTTGTAACACTTTTCACGTTCATTTTGTTCCAAGTATGTGTTACTTGACCTAAATTAGCATAGCTTCTTATTCTATTAATTAATCTATAATGATAATTCCTATCTTCCATTAATGTATTAAACTCAAATAATGGAGCAATACTTACTTTAAAACACTTGCACCATACGGCACACATAGATCCTATTGTCATAAATAATTCATCTTTATTTTTATAACTATTTTTGCCAGCGTATTGTA
>Ga0265298_10000982_pt1 | contig 42298 bp, 38 predicted proteins | sample AusTroGonzalo_MG_3_FD_193486 | JGI IMG/M metagenome (GOLD analysis project Ga0265298, IMG submission 193486) | Bovine rumen microbial communities from tropical cattle in Woodstock, Queensland, Australia - Gonzalo_01 | ecosystem: Host-associated > Mammals > Digestive system > Stomach > Rumen ... | reverse complement strand
TCCATCTGGTCGCCACCGCACAGTGCAAGCAGGAATCTTCGCAAAGACTCCTGCTCCTCCGAAATAATAGCTATGAATTTTTCTTTTGTCATTCGGAGATTTGTTGTTCTTTTAACTGTCTTTCTTCGGCCTCCAGCTCGTTGCGTAGTACATTTTTACTTACAAAATAGTAGATGATAAACGCAACCCCTACGGCGGTGAGAACTCCGCCTCCAACAATACCTATTTCTGTCCTGCCTAAAAAGATTATACCGTGTAGATGAGTGAAAAAAATGACCAGTCCCACCAACATACAGATGCAACCGTTTAAGAGTTTCTCCAACAATGATTGCTTCAGACTCTTTTTGGAGGAATCTTGCGACATGTTCAGTTTGTTCATCACCTCAACTGGGTCAAGGTCTGGATTCTTTTCCAGCAGTGTTTTCAGAATCTCTGTTTTCTTGTCAATTTCGTGTCTTTTCCGTTTATTAGTCATCCCTACTATCATAAGTGGCAGCACCACGCACACACCGATTACTATGATCACAATCATAAAAATTTCCATAAAATCTTCCATAGCTCTATTGTTTTTTAAGGTTAAACATTTTCGTTTTTTTTCGAACCGATTCATTCTTTAAACGCACAAAAGTACAAAAAAGTGACATCAGGAACAAATTTTTTTCTCTGAAAATTGTATCTTTGCAGGCACAAAAATAAATTGATATGAAAAAACTTCTCACCGTTATATTGTTTTTCGCTGTGGGGTCGGTGTTCTCGCAGTCTCCCGAATGGCAGCAGTGTTTTTCGTTGCAAGCTGGCGCTTCTCGGGCATTCAACAAAGCCGATTATCCCATTGCCGCTAATAAGTATGCCCAGATGGATTCTGTCTATGGGCGGATTGTGGATTACGCTGATATGAGGAAGTATTGTATTGCATCGGTAATGTGTGGTGATACTGAAAGGGTTAAAAACACCGCGTTGAGACTCACCCAATACAAATGTTTTGATATTACGTTTTTCGAGAATCCTATTTTTGATGCATATAAAACGAAATCCTGGTGGCCCTTGTGTGATTCCCTGTCTCAGCTATATGGACACAAGGACCGGCAGTATATTGACACCTTAAGAAAACTGCAATTAAGGGATTCTATTGTCAGGTATCATTTCGTTCATGGGGAAAAAGAGATCAGGGACTCATTCAGGTTGCTGATGCGGGCAATGGATTCTGTCAACACGCATATTTTGTCCAACTTGATTAAGGAGTATGGACTTCCAACATGGAGCAATGTGGGTTACGAGGGTTTTCATTCCGCATATATCCTGATTATGCACATAGATTCTGATTTGCGTGACAGCTTGATTAGCGAGTTTATGCCGTTAATGGAGCAAGGTGATATTCCGAGAGATAAAATGGCCTATTTCATAGATCGGAGTCTTATTCTAAAGAGAGAGCCACAAAGATATGGTTGCCAACGGTGGAGAGGAGGTTCTCAGCCGATAGAAGATATTGAGCACCTGAACGACAGGCGCGAATCGATGTGGTTATGGCCGAAGGATATCAGCAAGATTAAAATTGTGGAGTATGATTAATCATATCACCTTGAGATTTATTGGGCCACCTACGAGGGTGTCTTTAACAAGCCCAAAAACAAGCGCCTCGCCGAGGAAATCGTGCGACGAAACGAACAGGATAGCCTGAACATAAAAGCGTACTACGTTAATTTTGACAAGCGCGAGAACATCCAGCTCTGCACAAGTACGCTGAAAGGAAGGTAAACGTAGGCTGCGAAGAGGGATTATTTCTTTTCGTCCACATTGTATGCTGTGGGTTTTTCAGCTACACAGTTGGAAACCGCTTCAGAGGCAGCATACTTCACATTACGTTCAAATTGAAACTGCAATTCGGGGAATGCTCGTCCATCAGCTTCTTCCAGTTCCCGCATCTCTGAAACGCATGAATAAAAGTCCTCAATGGCTTCCTTCTCTGTCTCTCCGAATCCGGCAAGTCCGAAGCCATATTCGTCTGAAGGCATATAGACGGAAAAAAGCCCATCTTCACTTACCTCAATTATCACTTTTTCAATTTTCATATTTGTGTAGATTATAGTTCAATACCTGATTTTTTTGAAATGTCTTTTAATGTTCCAGAAGTTACCTCTTTAGAAGCATGACGTGGTATGGGGAATTTTTTCCCGGTAATCGGACTATACCATATATCATGGTTGGCCCCATGTCTAATCATTGTACAATCCGAATCAAGCAACTTTTTTAGTAGTTCAGAGGTCTTCATAGTATCATGCCTCAAAATGGTAGTGTTTATAAACTTTTTTGGATGCACTATAGATGCATTGGTTTACATTAATCATTTTATTAACAGGTTTTTATTCTTGTTTCCTATGCTTTCTCGTCAGATAATTATTTGTTGCAAATATACAAAAAATAATTAAAACTAAACGTATAAAATCTTTTTGACGCTTTTGTATTCCGCACATCGTTTTGCTGCGCGTATGAATTTTCCAATTTACCATTGACCATTAACTCCTTCGGACGCGATGAATCGCGTCCCTACAATTGCAGTCTGAAGAAGATAATCATTTGTATGACTATTTTTATTATCTTTGCAATGTGAAACAGTTGAAAAAAGTATAGTGATGAGCAGAAAAGAGAAGCTACCATTACATAAATCCTATAGCGGAACTGAATATGTTTTTAAGCCTAATACTGCAATTTTTACAATTATTTTGATGTTCTTCTTTGTTGCTGTTTCTATTTATTTCGCAATAAAGGGTAATTGGATTGTTTTGGGGATTTGTGTAGTTGCAAATCTCATTATTTTACCAGGAGAAATTCGTTCATTGAAAGAGAAAATCATCGTATGTAATAATTGCATCATATTGCAAAATGTTAGTTGTGTTAAAAATGGTAAAACCGAAAATATTGATAGGGTTGAAATCAAATGGTGTGATGTGAAAAGTGTGAAATTTGATACGGGTTTGCAATCATCTTTCATACGTATAGCTACAAAAAATCAAAATGTATATATAAAAAGTCTCGAAAATTATCCAGGTGAGAGAAAAATGAAACCTATTATTCACCAATATTGGAGTAGTAATAAAAGCCTGAATTGATTATCATTTCCTTCAGACGCATGCGGTGAGCACCCTATTAAAATAAGAAAATGTGAGTTCGTAAGATATGACCTCTTCGAGGTCTTGATAGCTATTGTAAATAATTGCCTCATAGGGACATGTCCCGGAGGGATATCATCTTATTAACCCCTTACAAGGCCGCAGGCCGCAGTATGGGGTAGGTGACAGGCGTATATGTTTGCCGCGGTGCGTTATATACTCGCTACGAAGCACTGAACCTAAACACCGCGGAATTGACACACCATTAATAGATGACAAGAACTTACAGTGACTATGGTTGCTTATATCTAACTCGCGTTAGGAAATGCTATTGTTTTTGTGTGACTATTTTTATTATCTTTGCAAGGTTGAATTTGTAATATGATTCGTCAATCAACGGAATATCAATCCTTCCCGAATTGATACAAGAGATAGAGACGGTATTGGATGAGACGGGGGTAATAGCCGTGAATGGTTAATCGCATGTTTTTCGAAATTACGATACAGTTTTGCGAAAATCCAAACAAAAATCGGCAAAATCTGGCTAAATATCCATTAGAAATGTGTTAATTTTATGGTAATTTAAGGTGTAAAAATCGCAATGTGCTGAATATCAATATGCATTTTTGCGACCAAAATGCGTTTACATTGAAATTTACCAGTTCACCGTTCACCAGTGGCTTCCATATAACTAATTTTTTTCTTGAAAAATTGGTCGAAAATCCCTCAAAATTTTGTATCTTTGCAAGCAAATTAAGCGTCTGAAACAATCATTTTAGGGTTGTTTGTAAGTGACGCAATCATAGTAAAATAGCTTCTATAGGTTTTACTCCCCTTTTGCTCCCCTTTTAATCATCTTTTATGTAGCTCTAAAGTAAGGTTGACCGAGGTTGTACCGAAACTCAACCGAAACTTAACCGAAAGTTTGAGCTTGTTGTATAGGACTTTGATGCTTGTTCGGACAAGGGAAAATTCGTAGTTATTATTGTTGCTACGAAGGTGGTAAATATATCGACTTTTTGTTTAAATTTGCATGCTTAAAATAAAAGCGTCCTCTGGGGCGTTATAATGAATATATATTTGTAATATGAAGAAACGTAAATTGTTGATAATCTTGCTTTCGGCGGTGCTGATGTTGGCCTGCCAGCCAAGCAGTAAAGCTGACGTAGCCACTACGGGAAGCGACAATCAGGAACAGAAAAATCCGACCAAGAAGAAAAAAAAGACTGAGATGACAAAGGTATTGCTGAAAACCACGATGGGGGACATCGTGATCGCATTGTATGATGAGACCCCCCTGCACAAGGAAAATTTCATCAAGCTGGTGAACGAAAAGTATTACGACGGAGTGCTTTTCCATCGTATTATCCAGAACTTCATGATTCAGACGGGCGACCCCGAATCGAAGACAGCCAAACCCGGCCAGATGCTGGGTAACGGCGGTCCGGATTACACTATCCCCGCCGAGTTTGTCCCGGGCTTGTACCACAAGCGCGGAGCAGTGGCCGCTGCCCGTACGAGCGACGATGTGAACCCCAAGAAGGAGTCGTCGGGCTCGCAGTTCTACATCGTGGACGGCCGGGTGTTCAACACCAGCGATATGAACCGCGTGATTCAAAGGACCGGCAAGGTGTATAGCCAGGAGCAGGTGAACGCCTATACCACCATCGGTGGCGCTCCCCATTTGGATGGCGACTATACCGTGTTTGGTGAGGTGGTAAGCGGAATGGAGATTGTGGATAAGATAGCCGCTCAACCAAAAGACAGTCGTGACCGACCCCTTGAGGATATCAAAATCATCTCTGCAGAGATTGTGAAATAAAACTAATAAGCTACTAAGCCACTAAGCAAATAAACAACTTCAAATGAACAACATAGACAAAATCAAAGCCGAACTGGAGCAATTCAGTGTAAGCAGTATGGAAACCTTAGAGCAGTTCCGCCTCAAATTCTTGGCCAAGAAGAGTGAGTTGCAGGAGCTGTTGTCAGAAATCAAGAATGTGGCTCCCGAGGAGCGCAAGAGCTTCGGTCAGCAGGTGAACGAGCTGAAGCAGAAAGCCCAGCAACTGTACGAGGAAAACAAGGCCAAGATGGAAATGCAGGCCGTGAGTGCCGGCAGCGACTTGGATGTGACCCGTCCCTCAACAGCGCTTACCGTGGGTTCGATGCACCCCATCTCCATCATGATGAACGAGGTGTGCGACATCTTCGAGAAGATAGGCTTCGATGTGGTGACCGGTCCTGATGTGGAAGACGACTGGCATGTGTTCACCGCTCTGAACTTCCCCGAAGAGCACCCTGCCCGCGATATGCAGGACACTTTCTTCATCGAGCTGCATCCCGACATTCTGCTGCGTACCCACACCTCCTCATTGCAGGTACGCACCATGGAGAAGCAGCAGCCTCCTATCCGCGTCATCTGCCCGGGACGCGTGTTCCGCAACGAGGCTATCACCTCGCGTGCCCACTGTATCTTCCATCAGGTGGAGGGTTTGTATGTGGCCGAGAATGTGTCGTTTGCCGAGATGAAACAGACTTTGCTGTATTTTGCTCAGCAGATGTTTGGCAAGGAGACCAAGATTCGTCTGCGTCCCTCTTATTTCCCCTTCACTGAGCCGAGTGCCGAGATGGACATCTCGTGCAACATCTGCGGTGGCAGCGGCTGTGCCCTGTGCAAGCATACCGGCTGGGTAGAAATTCTGGGCTGTGGTATGGTGGACCCCAGTGTGTTGGAGAACTGCGGTATCGACAGCAAGAAATATACGGGCTACGCCTTCGGTCTGGGTATCGAAAGAATGACCATGCTGAAATACAGAACCAACGACATCCGCTTGTATTTCGAGAACGACGTGCGTTTCCTGCGTCAGTTCAGATCCGCCGGCAAATAATATATTCCCCTTCTATTAGAAGGGGTGCCCGAAGGGCGGGGTAGTGACGTAAAAATAATACCACTATGAATTGAAAATTAAACAATTAAAATAACAAGTAATGACTAAAAAATTCAAGTTAATCAATAATATAATCGGCTGGGCGCTGGGTATTCTGGCATCGGCAGTTTATATTATGACCGCTGAGCCCACGGCTTCGTGGTGGGATTGCGGTGAGTACATTGCCACCACCTACAAACTGTTGATTGGTCACCCGCCTGGAGCACCTACCTTCCAGCTGATAGGCCGTGTTTTCACCCTCTTTGCCGGAGGAGACGTTACCAAGGCCGCTTTCTGCGTCAACTGTATGTCGGCTATCTGCAGCGGTCTGACCATCATGTTCCTCTATTGGACCATTGTGCGATTGGGTCGTAAGATGGTGAGCAAGCTGGGCAAGATGACTCCCGGCCGTACCATCGCCATTTTCGGCTCGGCTATTGTGGGTGCGTTGACTTATACCTTCACCGATACTTTCTGGTTCTCGGCTGTGGAAGGTGAGGTTTACGCTATGTCGTCGTTCTTCACGGCACTGGTATTCTGGTGCATCCTGAAGTGGGACGAGGAATACGACAACCCCAAGTCGAACACCAACCCCAACCGCTGGATAGTGCTGATTGCCTACCTCATCGGTCTGTCTATCGGTGTTCACTTGCTGAACTTGCTGACGCTGCCCGCCATTGTGCTGATTGTTTACTTCAAGGTTTCACCCAAGGCTACCTATATGGGTATTGTGCAGTCGCTGGCCATCATTTCCTTCTTCCTGGGCTTTGTATTGAATACAGGCTGGATGATTTTCGACTGGCTCTTCATCACCATCCCCTTGTTTGTGCTTTGTGTGAAGAGGGGTACCCTCAAGTCGAAGGAAGAGTGGGGCGTGTTCCTCTCGCTGATACTGTCGTTTGTGTTGTTGGGAGCTATCCTGTACTTCATCATCCCGCAGATTGTCAACCTGGCTGGTAAGTTCGAGATCTTTGCCGTCAACTCCATCGGTCTGCCCTTCCATTCAGGCTCCATCATTTTCTTCACCCTGTTGGCTGCTTTGGTGGCATGGGGTTTGTATTATGGATACAAGAAAAACAAACCCAACTTCCTGGCTGGTGTTTATTGCTTCATCTTCATCCTGGTGGGCTATTCAACCTTCTTCACTTTGGTGATCCGCTCGAACGCCAACCCCACCATTGACGAGAACAACCCTGAAGACCCCGTGGCCCTGTTGGCTTATCTGAACCGTGAGCAGTATGGCTCGAAGCCTATTTTCTACGGCCAGTGCTACAACTCAAGATATATCGGCACCAAGGACGGCACACCGGTTTATACCCGTGACGACGTTTCCGGAAAGTATATCATCTCTGACCAGAGAAAAGACGAGAAGCCGGTCTATAATCCTGCCGACATGATGCTGTTCCCGAGAATGTGGTCGAGTGGCCAGAATCATCCCCAGAACTACAGAAACTGGCTGAAAGCCCAGTACAGCGGCGACAGCGCTTCCGATAAGGAGAACCGTAGGAATCTGGACAAGAACAAACTGCCCACCTACCAGCAGAACCTGAAGTTTATGCATACCTACCAGTTCGACTATATGTATTTCCGTTACTTCATGTGGAACTTCTCGGGCCGTCAGAACGACATCCAGGGCCACAACGATATCGACAAGGGGAACTGGATTACGGGTATCCCGTCATTTGACAAGGCTCGACTGGGAGTGAAGGGTAACGACCTGCCCACCAGCATGGAGCGTCCCGGACACAACAAGTACTATCTGATACCGTTGATTCTGGGTCTGATAGGACTGGTGGTCTATTCGATGAAAGACCCCAAGGGCTCGTATGTGGTACTGTGGCTGTTCCTCATGACCGGTCTGGCTATTGCTTTCTACCTGAATATGGAACCCTTCCAGCCGCGTGAACGTGACTATGCTTTCGCTGCCTCGTTCTATGCGTTCTCTATCTGGGTGGGATTTGGAGTTTATGGTATCTTCACCCTCTTCGAGAAGATCAAGAACGACAAAGTTCAGGTGGCCGGCGCATTGCTGGTGACCCTGATTTGCTTGGGTCTGGTGCCCGGTATCATGGCCAAAGAGAACTGGCACGATCACGACCGTTCGAACCGTTACACTGCATTGGCAATGGCCAAGAATTACCTCGACTCGTGTGCCCCCAACGCCATCCTATTTACCCTGGGTGATAACGATACCTTCCCCTTGTGGTACGCACAGGAAGTGGAGGGCTATCGTACCGACGTGCGTGTGTGCAACCTCAGCCTGTTGAGCACCAGCTGGTATGTGGATCAGATGAAGCGTCAGGCTTACAACTCTGCTCCGCTTCCCATCTCTATGACCTGGAACCAGTATAAGGACGGTACCCGCGACATGATGCACCTCGGACCCGCTGCCAACCAGTATGTGAACTTGAAGGATATTGTTGAATATCTGAAACAGCCTCAGTTTGACAATCAGCGGGCGCTGTATTTCCTGCCGGCAGACAAATACAGAAGTACCGGTATTGCTATCCCGGGTAGCTTCTCGTTGGATGTGGACAAGGAGAAAGTGCTGGCCAACGGTACGGTTGACCCGAAAGACTCTGACCTGATTGTGGACAAGTTGCGCTGGAACATGGATCCCAATGGGGTCAACACCTACGTGAAGGCCTACATCATCATGATGGACATCTTGGCCAACAACAACTGGGAGAGACCTATTTACTATGCCTCCACCACGGGTCCCGAAGCATACCTCGGTCTGGAAGAGTACTTCCAGTTGGAAGGTATGGCCTTCCGCTTGGTGCCTATCAAGTCGCCTAAGAGAGGCTATTATGATGCCGGCCGTATCAACTCCGACATCCTCTATAACAACTTGATGAACGTGTTCAACGACCACAGTCGTACCGATCGTGTCAACAACCCCAATGCTCCCGCTAAGACTCCTTATCCGTATGCTTGGGGTGGTATGAACGATCCTCGCGTTTATCATTCAGAAGATAATATCAGATTGTTGAGCCTGATTCGCAAGATGCACCAGCGTCTGGCCGAACAGCTCATCAACGAGGGCAAGATTGACTCTGCCGAGAAGGTGCTCGACCACTGCAACGAGGTGCTTCCCAACTTCAACTTCCCCTACCTGATGGATCATCAGCTGGGATATTCGCAGACCTGCGTGTTCTTCATGCGTGACTATTTCTTGCTGAATACACCCACCGGTCGCGAAAAGGGCTTGAAGATGGCTACCGATTACTGGAACCTGTTTGTGGAAGAGATGGCCTGGTTCGACAGAAACTATGACGACCGTGTGGCCAACGACTATGCTGAGTTGATTAACTACAACATCCTGTTCACCCAGCAGATGTTCAGCATCCTGAATGAATATGAAGTGAAGATGCCCGAACAGGAACTCAAGAAACTGAAATTCGACAAGTTCGCCACTGCCTATATCGACAAGCAGAACGAGATCATCACCCGTAGCCTCACCGATCTGGAGAAGAATCAGGAGCAGCTCACGATGGCCTTCCAGTCGCTGAAGAACATCACCCGCTTGGCTCAGCTGACGGGTAACGAGACGGTTGCCCAGAAGGGTCTGCAGGTGGCTGAGAGCCAGCTGGCTATCTTCACCCAGATGGACGCCGGCTTCGGTCAGAGCTATCGCAATTTCTTCTATGATAATAAATAATGATTTTAGCTAAGAACTAAGAGTTAAGAGCTAAAGCCCAAAGATGGTATGCTTAATTCTTAGTTCTTAGTTCATATAAAAAGAGTAACACAAACTATGAATAATAACTATTATTGTGTCATTATGGCTGGAGGTATTGGGGCTCGATTCTGGCCCATGAGCCGCCTCAATACTCCCAAGCAGTTTATTGACATATTAGGAGACGGAAGTACACTTATACAGAAAACCTTCAGCAGATTCAACAGAATTTGTCCGGCTGAGAACATCTTTATCGTTACCAGCGAGATGTATAAGGACATCGTGAAAGAGCAGTTGCCGTTGGTTACCGACGAGCAGTTAGTGCTGGAACCTGCCCGCAGAAACACCGCCCCCTGTATCGCCTACGCAAACTACAAAATCAAACAGAGAAACCCCAACGCAGTAGTGGTGGTGGCTCCTTCCGACCATCTGATAGTGAAGGAAGATGTGTTTGTGCAGGTGGTGGAGCAAGGACTGAAAGCGGTGAGCGAGAACGACTGCCTGCTGACCATCGGCATCAAACCCTCTCATCCCAATACAGGTTATGGATACATCCAGTTCAACGACGAGAAGAGTATGCCTGATAACAGCTCTATCTACGATGTGAAAATGTTTACCGAGAAACCCGAGCTGGAGATGGCCAAGCAGTTTGTGGAGAGTGGCGATTTCTTGTGGAATGCGGGCATCTTTATGTGGTCGCTGAAGTCCATCTTCACCGCTTTCGAGCAGTTCCTGCCCGATGTGGACGAACTTTTCAAGAAGGGCGAAGGTATCTACAACACTCCTGCTGAACACGATTTCATCCAAGAGGTATATCAGGTGTGCCGCAATATCTCTATCGACTATGGGGTGATGGAGAAAGCCCATAATGTGAAAGTCTATGCTGCCGATTTCGGCTGGTCTGACCTGGGTACCTGGGGCTCGCTGTTCAACCTGCGCGAGAAGAATGAGGATAACAACGCTATTGTGGGCAAGAAGGTGAAGACCTACAATACTCACGGCTGCATTGTGAATATGCCCAAAAACAAAGTGGTGGTCATTCAGGGACTGGAAGACTATATTGTGGTAGAGAATGAAGATGTGCTCCTCATCTGTAAGAAGGAGGACGAACAGCAGATTCGCCAGTATGTAGCCGATGTACAAGTGGAGTTTGGCAATAAGTACATATAGTAGAATGTGCTAATGAGTTAATGTGCTAATGTGCCAATAAACATATCAACGAATCAACAATTAAACAAATCAACAGTTCAACAATATTTCCAATGGCTCTTTTAATCAAAAACATCAAGAAACTCGTGCAGGTGGAGACCAAGCCTGTGTTGCTGCGTGCCGGTAAGGATATGCAGACGGTAAAATGTATCGACAACGCTTATCTGCTGACCGATGGCGACAAGATTGTGGATTTCGGCAAAATGAGCAAGCTCACCGATGAGGTGTTGTGCCAGTGCAAGCACAAGATTCAGGAAATTGATGCCACCGGACGTATGGTGTTTCCCTCTTTCTGCGACTCGCACACGCACATTGTGTACAAGGGTAGCCGTGAGATTGAGTACAACGATAAAATCAAGGGTTTGAGCTACGAGGAAATAGCCAAGCGTGGCGGAGGTATCCTGAACAGCGTGAAGAAATTGCGCAAGGCCTCTGAGGAAGAACTGTTTGACGAAGCCTGGCAGCGTCTGGAAGAGATTATCTCTTTCGGTACGGGTGCTGTGGAAATCAAGAGTGGCTACGGCCTATCTACTGAGGATGAGCTGAAGTCGCTGCGGGTTATCCGCCGCTTGAAAGAGAAGTCGCCGCTCACCATCCGCGCCACCTTCTTGGGTGCCCACGGCGTACCTGAGGAATACAAGGGCCGTCAGGGAGAGTATGTTGATTTGATTATCAATGAAATGATACCGATGGTGGCCGCTGAAGATTTGGCCGATTATATCGATGTGTTCTGCGACCGTGGTTTCTTCACACCTGAGGAAACCGAGCGTATACTGATGCAGGGTATCAAATATGGTATGCGTCCGAAAATCCACGCCAACGAGTTGGCCAACTCGGGTGGTATTCAGGTGGGCGTGAAGTACAACAGCCTGTCGGTTGACCACCTGGAGCATACGGGTCCTGAAGAGATTAAGTGTCTCTTGGGTTCCGAAACAATGCCCACTTTCCTGCCGGGAGCAGCCTTCTTCCTCAATATGGTGTATGGTCCCGCCCGCCAGATGATTGACGCGGGTCTGCCAGTAGCATTGGCCTCCGACTACAACCCAGGCTCCTCTCCTTCGGGCAACATGCAGTTCATCCTGTCGATGGGCTGTGTCAACTATCGCATGACCTGCGAGGAATCCATCAACGCCACTACGCTGAATACCGCCTACGCTATGGGGGTCAGCCAGACTCACGGCACCATCGCCAAGGGAAAAGTCGCCAACTTCTACATCACCAAACCCATCCCCACCATCGAGTTCATGCCCTACAGCTTCGGCAGCAACAAAGTGGAGCAGGCATTTCTGAACGGCAAGAAGGTGAAATAAGCCATGAGGCAGTTCTTCAATGGGCTGGTGAAATTCTGGTGGATATGGCCTATATTATCCATTGGATGTTCGTTAGGTGTGATGATGATAAGTCATGACTCTAGTGGTCCGTTATTTTTTGTTTTAACTTGTATAGCCGCATTCGCTATAGCGATACAATTTGTTTTGTTAGTGGTGACACTTTTTATGAAAAAGTGGAAGACGGCTATTCTTGAATGTCTCCTTGGGGTGCCAAGTTTGATAGTATTCTTGGTATTCCCAGGATTCTTTCTGTTAATGATATTGCTTGCTATTTATGATAGTCAACCTGATGGTTTTGGAGGAAAACACCCCATTCCAGAGGGACTGGAATATAGTATTCCATTAGGGTATATCTCAACTGATAGCAGGGATACTATCTCTTTTGGAGATTTTGAATCTAGAAGTTCTAATGCTGGTAAGCCAATAGAACCTATAATTGACAGTTTGGAATCCCAGACTTGGTTGCAAATATGGAACGGAGTACAAGGAGGTATTTATTATTGTGATTTTTATTATCCTGCATTGCCAAACGGAAAAGTTTATCTGAGATGTTTTGAGGTAACGACCAATACGGAGTTATCTTCTGATAGAGTTAGGAAATGCACAGAAACACACGTGATAGGTCATACCTCATTTGGAAAGATTATTAATAGCAGAGAATTTACAATATATGAGGGGGACTGGGAAGATTATTATGCAGTTAGAGTAGAGGTGTGGTTTCATGACAGTCTCCACAAAAATAAGCCGGACAGGAAGATTGGAGAACGAATATATCGTATGGAAGGGTGGATGCGATAACCTGTATGATTTGAAATAGTAGCTATTTCTTTATCATTTTTGAAGGGATAATTCGGTCAACCACCACTGTGTCTTCTTCAATGTGAAAAATATAGACCCACCGTTTATTGTGTGACACCATCCGTCTGGCATGTGGATGATAGCGGCGAATATCAGCATATCGACTGGGTGGATATAAATCGGCCAGAAGAGCTAAGGATTTCACTTCATGGAGCATATTTTGATGATATTTCCACGCACCCTCAATAGACATAACTTTGCGTAGAAAAAGAGACAAATTCATCAAATCGGTATCTGCGGTATCGTTGATTATGACATTATATGTTCTCATACAGCCCATTTACAATGTACCAAAGCTTACCGAAATATTCATCGACTGTCATCCGTTTCTTTTTGCCAAATTTTTCATCAGCTTCTGCTTTCAATCGAGCATAAGATGCTTCAAATCCTTCTGGTAATTCTTCAGAAGATTCATGTGCTGAGTTCGAAACGACAGCTTTGTCGCTAAGGGGAATTGTTGAACCGTAGGTAGCGGCAGGCTCTTCGGCCTTTGGTACATTGCTTTCTGCTGGCTTGTATTCTTTAGATTTCATTTATTTTTATTTTTTGCATTGCAAAAGTACAAAAAATATTTATTTGATAAAGCTAAGTTATCACGTTTTTTGATTATTTTTGCAGTGGGAAATGAATGAGGGGAGAGGGGTAACACTTAAAAACAAACAGCCATGAAAGATTTAGCAATTGCAGAAACATTTTACAGCGCAAGTAAAGCGCATATCGCGCAGTCGATTTTGGAAGAAGAGGGCATTGAGTCCATCATTTTGGATGAGACTGCCGCTCAAGTACAGGGATTCACTATTGGTTTGGGTGGCATACGCCTGATGGTGCATGAGGAGGATTTGCCCCAGGCACAAGAGTTGATATCCAAAATGGAACTGTAAAAAAAAGACCTCCTTTTGAGGGGAGGTCTTTGGGGTGCGGATAGGGGGACTCGAACCCCCACGGCTTTCACCACTAGATCCTAAGTCTAGCGCGGCTACCAATTACGCCATATCCGCATAGCGTTATTTCACTGTGCTGCCAGGTTTCACAGGCTTGGCTGGCTGTACCAGCGACAACTCGCCGTCGGCATTCTCGGCCATGAGCACCATGCCGTGAGAGGCAACACCCTTGATTTCTTTAGGAGCAAGGTTGATGAGCATCAGCACTTGCTTGCCCACTAACGATTCGGGCTCGTAGTATTCGGCAATACCCGACACGATTTCACGTTGATCAACACCAGTATCTACCTTCAGTTTCAGCAACTTTTTGGTTTTCGCCACTTTCTCGGCTGCCAATACGGTGCAGACCCTGAGGTCCATTTTCTGGAAGTCGTCGTAGCTGACGTCTTCTTTGGCTTCAGGAGCAGGAGCACTCTTCAGCAGGTTGGCTTTCTTGGTGTCTTCCAGTTTCTTTATTTGAGCGGCTACCACTTCGTCTTCCACCTTTACAAACAGGTATTCAGCGGGGTTGATTTTGTCGCCTGCTTTCAGCAAATCGCAACGTCCACCCTGATTCCATTCGTGCACATCCATATTCAGCATCTTCTGGAGCTTTTGGGAGGTAAAGGGCAGGAAGGGTTCGCACAATACTGCCAAATCGGCACACAGCTGCAAGGACAGGTGCATAACGGTCTTCACTTTCTCGGGGTCTTCCTTCTGCTTTTTCCAAGGCTCCATGTCGGTGAGATACTTGTTGCCCAAGCGGGCCAGGTTCATCAGTTCGGCCAGTGCCTCGCGGAAGCGGTATTTCTCGATGGAGTTGCCAATCAGAGCGGGGAATTCCTTCATCTTCTCAATCACTTCCTTCTCGTAGTCGGAAAGCTCGCCCAATTCGGGAATAATGCCACCATAGTATTTATGGGTCAGCACCACGGTGCGGTTGACGAGGTTGCCGAAGATGGCCAGCAACTCGTTATTGTTTTTAGCCTGATAGTCAGCCCAAGTGAAATCAGCGTCTTTGGTTTCGGGAGCGATGGAAGTCAGCGTATAGCGCAACACATCCTGTTTGCCTGGAAAATCTTCAAGATACTCGTGCAACCATACTGCCCAGTTGCGTGAGGTGGATATCTTGTCGCCTTCCAAGTTCAAGAACTCGTTGGCGGGTACATTGACGGGCATGATGTAGCTGCCTTCGGCTTTCAACATGCAGGGGAAGATAATGCAGTGGAACACAATATTATCTTTGCCGATAAAGTGTACCAACTGGGTATCCTTATCTTTCCACCATTTCTCCCAATCCTGATTGTGGGCGGCAGCCCATTCTTTGGTAAAGGAAATATAGCCGATAGGCGCATCGAACCAAACATACAGCACTTTGCCTTCCGCCTCTGCCAAGGGCACTTTCACGCCCCAGTCAAGGTCGCGGGTGACGGCACGCGGCTGCAAACCTGCCTCAATCCACGATTTGCACTGTCCATAGACATTGCTCTTCCAGTCGTGTTCATGTCCCTTCAAAATCCACTCTCTCAACCAAGGTTCGTATTCGTTCAGCGGCAGATACCAATGTTTGGTTTCTTTCATTACAGGGGCATTACCACTTAATACGGATTTTGGGTTAATTAGGTCGGTAGCGCTGAGGCTGGTGCCGCATGCTTCACACTGGTCACCGTATGCCCGCTCGTTGTTGCAATGGGGGCAGGTACCTGTAATGTAGCGGTCGGCCAGAAACTGATGAGCCTCCTCATCGTAGTATTGCATACTGGTTTGTTCAATCAGTTTGCCCTCGTTGTACAACTTGGTGAAATACTCGGAGGCTGTCTTATGGTGTTCCGGACCTGAGGTTCTGGAATAGATATCGAAAGAGATGCCTAATTTCTCAAAAGAATCTTTGATAATATTATGATAGCGGTCAACAATAGCTTGTGGGGTGGTGTGTTCATTTTTGGCCTTTAAGGTAATGGGCACACCATGCTCATCGGAACCGCCGATAAACAGCACCTCATTGCCAGTGGATCGGAGATAACGGGCATAAATATCCGCGGGAACATAAACGCCGGCCAAGTGTCCGATATGCACGGGACCGTTGGCATACGGAAGCGCAGAGGTGATGGTATATCTTTTTTTTGTGGTATTCATCGTGATTTTTTTGAGGGTGCAAAGATACAAAAAAAATCGTTTATTTTTTAATCAGTTGTCCGCAGGCAGCGGCGATGTCTTTTCCACGACTGTGGCGCAGGTTCACCACCATGTTTCGGCTCTCCAAAAACTGGATGAATCGTTTCACATTTTCGGGTTCGCTTCGCTGGAAGGGTGAGTCGGTGGCATTGAATTCTATCAGATTGATTTTTACGGGGAAAGCTCTGCAATAGGCGGCCAATATCTCAGCGTCACGCTGGCTGTCGTTGATGTCTTTCAGCAGCAAGTACTCGAAGGTGACTCGCTCGCCCGTCTGTTGGTGGTAGTATTTCAGAACCTCCTGCAACTTGTCCAAGGGATTGTGTTCGGTAACCGGCATCAAGTGGATACGTTTATGGGGGTCGGCACTATGCAGCGAGACCGCCAGTCCGGGCTTGAAGCCTAAGTCGGCCAACTTGCGTATGCCTTCGATGATGCCTGCGGTAGATAGTGTGATGCGCTGCGGAGAAAGCCCTTGTCCCTCTTTTGAGGTGAGCAATTCTATGGATTTCAATACATTGGACATATTTAGCAGGGGTTCGCCCATGCCCATATACACTATATTTGAGATGGGGTTGCCGTAGTACTCCAATGCTTTGCTGTTCATCAGCATATATTGGTCGAAAATCTCGGCATAATGCAGATTGCGGATAAATCCCATCTGGCCGGTGGCGCAGAAAGCGCAATGCATAGCGCAACCCACTTGGGTGGAGACGCAGGCGGTCACTCTTTGCCCTGCGGGAATCAATACGCCTTCAATCATTTTGCCATCGTGCAGTCTGAAACCAAACTTCACCGTTGTGTCGCTGCTTTTGGCTTCCAGTTCAATCTGGGCTCTATGGAAGGTAAAGGCAGAGGACAGTTGGTCTTTTAACTTCTGTCCGATGTTGTTCATCTCGTTGAAGCTACCCACTCCCTTTTTCCACAGCCACTCATTGATTTGCTTGGCCCGGAAAGCTTTTTCATTCGTTTGAAGCACAAACTCTTGAAGTTCTTCCGCGGAAATCTCACGTATATCTTTCATCTTCTTAGTAGATAAAGGGGAATACCCTCTTCAGTTTTCGGCCCTTCATTTCTTCGGGGAACTCTTCTTGATAGCGTTGGTAGATGGTGCGGGTTCTGGGCACCAGGTTGGCAAAGGTCCAGATGAAGAACACCAGACCCGACACTGACCAGGTGAGGATAGCAAATCCCAGCCACTCCATCAGTTCGCCAAAATAGTTGGCGGAGGTTACGTAGTTGAAAAGACCGCCTTTGGGCAGGTAGTGATTGGTGTCGTTGTCGTCTTTTCTCAAGTGGCGGATAATGTAGTCGGAATGCAGGTTGATGACAAAACCGGCAATGAAGATGAGGGTGCCGATAATGAACTGTGGCGACCACAGCCATTCGATATCGGTATATCCTATCCCGTTGATTGTATAGTTGACATTATACGACTCGAAGAAAATCCAGTAACCTTGCATCACCGCATTCAAGATATTGAAGCAGATGCCCATAATCATAATGCCTATGGGCATTTTGCTGTTGCCCTTGATAATCCAGGGGAAGATAAGTGCCCGCTGGAAATAGTGGGTTTCAAAAATCAGGAGAAACACACAGGGCACAATGTCGAAGCGATGAGGCGAGCAGGCCCAGATAATAATCATCACCAAGAAGACTGGCAGCTCCATAAAGAACCACGCCACCTTATTGTTGATAGCTGGTCCCAGTCTTAGGGTGTTTTTTCCTTTTTGGGTATAAAGCATACCGTAGCCGGCATTGAAAAATTGCAGTGCGACAAAAACCACCACCGCAAGGCCTACCATCACCCATAGATAGATATGGAAGGCGTTGGTCAGAAAAGTAGTATCCATTATTCAAATTGTATTTGCAGAGGCATCAAAGCTTGTACGCCTTCTGCTTTTTTCAACTGTTGTAATCCTTCGTAAATATAATACTGGTCGCCCAGCTCATGCTTGATGACCGCCTGAACATTGTTGTCGCTTGAGGTTTTCTCCATCAGTCTGGTCCAGAAGTCTTTTTTCTTGGGGAAGTAGGTCAATTTGTAGTTGTCCAGTTTGGCCAGTTCGGCGGCTTTTGCAACAGCATCGTCCATGTTGCCCAAAGCATCTACCAAACCGAGTTTCAAAGCATCGGCACCAGCCCATACACGGCCTTGTCCAATCTCGTCCACGGCTGATTGCTCCATACCACGTCCATCGGCCACACGCTGGGTGAAAGTACTGTAGAACTCGTCAATAAAGTTCTGATAGATATCCAATTCTTCTGCATTCAGCGGGCGCATGGTAGTTCCTGCATCGGAATGTTTGTTGGTGGTAACTCCATCGATGGTGACTCCCAGCTTGTTCTTCAGTGCTCTTTGGAAGGAGGGAATCATACCGAACACGCCAATAGAACCAGTGAGGGTGTTGGGTTGTGCATAAATGAAGTCTGAATTGCAGGAAATGTAATAACCGCCGGAAGCGGCATAGTCGCTCATGGAGGTTACCACAATCTTGCCAGCTTTCTTGGCCTGCTCAATCTCGTTCCAGATAATGTCTGAAGCGGTAGCGTCGCCACCAGGTGAGTTGACACGCAATACGATAGCCTTCACATTTTCTGAGGTGTAGGCATCCTTGATAAGTTTAACCATTGTTTCAGAGCCCATAGCATCTCTGCCCGAGTGGCCACCGGTAATCTGTCCCACTGCATAGATAACGGCGATTTCGTCTTTGGCCGTGTTGGTGGGTTTCTTTATGCTTGTTTTGTAGTCGGCCAGATTGGTCAGGTTCAGGTCCTTGTCTTCCTGTACACCGGTCAGTTTTTTCAAATCCTGAACCACCTCATTCTTGTAGCAGGTTTTGTCAATCAGCTTATTCTTGATAGCATTGTTGGCGGTGCAGAAGAAAGTTTCGTCGGCACTTGTGTTCAGCTCTTCTTTGCTCAGTTTTCTGGAAGTGGCTATATCGCCCAACATAGTATTCCAAAGGGTGTTGGCCAGTACCGTCATTTGCTCGCGGTTGGCCTCGCTCATCTTATCCATCATGTAAGGCTCTACCGCGCTTTTGAATTTCCCGTGACGGATAATCTGCACATCCACATCCAATTTGTCGATTAAGCCCTTGTAAAACATCACCTGCAAGGCCATACCTTTGAACTCGAGCAGACCAGTACTGCTCATGGTGACGTTGTCGGCTACAGAGGCGAGGTAATAAGCTCCCTGGGTGTAGTTGTCGGCGTAGGCATAGATGAATTTGCCCGATTCTTTGAACTTCACCAGCGCATCTCGGATGGTTTTCAAGGTAGCGGGAGCGGCATTAACAGAGGGAGTACTGATATAAATACCTTTGATTTTCGGATCGGAGGCTGCCGACTCAATGCAGGCCAGGATATCGTCCAAACCTATGCCTGATTGATAATACATGCTGAATTCATCTCCAAACATGTCAAATGGGTTGTCTTCCGCTTGTTCCTGAATAGGCTTTTGCAAGTCCAATTTCAAAATGCTGTTGTCTTTGACAGTCACTGTGTTGGTGCTGCCCACAGAGGCAATCATGGCAGCAAACATCAGCATAGACAAAATGGAAACAATGATGCAGGAAAAGAAAAATCCCACCATAGTTCCAAATACAATACGCCAAAATTTTCTGGCACCGGTTTCTTTTTTCTTCGGCTTGAAATACGCTTCTTGATTCATATCTTTATGTTTTTAATTGATTTTAATAAGCAGAATATTTAAAAATGCAATATTACGAAAAAAAATCATACTATGCTATAATAATTATTGGTATATTTGCAAATTCGTTTTAAGGTCATCCTATGAGAAAGGCTATTTATATTCTCGTTACTGCATTCCTGTTGGTTTCCTGCAATGGAAGATATGAGCATGATACCATCCCTAATGTGGATTTGCGTTTCACCATATATCCGAACAGCACCACCTATCTTAACCTGAATTATTACGGTGGCTACGAATATTTTACGGGCGGAGTAGCCGGTGTGATTGTCTATCGACTTGACGAATCCACTTTTTTTGCCTACGACCGGGCCTGCCCATACGATTGGCAAGATCCTGACTCATGGTTGTGGGTAGATGAAAGCGGACTGATGATTGTGGACTATTGCTGCGGGGCAAAATTCAATATCTTAGACGGAACCCCTATAGCAGGGCCCACCTCTTTGTCATTAAAACACTATAAGTGTAGATATGATGGAGTGGCGCTCTTGGTTTACAACTGAGGCATCATCTCATAAACAATCTTGACCATGCGGGGACCTGCCGCATTGGCTTCCTTCAACACTTCCTCGTGAGAGGCTTTCTCCACAATTCCTACAACGCCCAAGTCGGTGATGACCGAAAAAGCCACCACTTCCATACCTCCGTGACGGGCTGCAATGGTTTCGGGCACGGTGGACATGCCTACGGCGTCGCCTCCCAAAATGTGGAACATGCGGTATTCCGCTGGCGTTTCAAAACAAGGCCCCGTTACACCTATATACACACCTTCTTGTAAGTGAATGTCGTGTTCTTTGGCCGTGTTCCTAGCGATCTTTCGAAGACGTTTGGAATAGGCTTCGCTCATATCCGGGAAACGGGGTCCCAATTCATCGTAATTTGGTCCTATCAGGGGATTGTTGCCGAACAGGTTGATATGGTCACTGAACATCATGATGTCGCCCACCTTGAACGAGGGGTTCATACCGCCGGCAGCATTGGACAGAATCAGCACTTCAATACCCAGTTCTTTATATACACGTACAGGGAACGTCAGTGTTTTCATATCATAACCTTCATAATAATGAAAACGGCCGCTTTGCACCACCACTTCCACATTGTTCAGCGTTCCGAAGATAAGGGCTCCCTTGTGGCCTTTAACGGTGGAAACAGGATAGTTGGGAATCTGTTGGTAGGGAATCTCTTTCTCTATTTTCATACTATCTACCAGTCCTCCAAGTCCCGAGCCCAGTACAATGGCGATACGGGGATGTAAGGAGGTTTGTCCTTTCAAATAAGCTGCAGTTTCCTTTATTTTTTCAATCATGATAGGAATTTTTAGTTTGCAAAAGTACGAGAATTTCTCAAATAATCCTCTAAAATCTGTATAAATTGCGCTTCCCCTTCAAATAGGAACAATGGCTTGATAGGTTGCACATAGAGCGGAATATTCTCTAAGTTCTCAGAAAGTTTACTGTATATCAGCCTCATGCTGTCTTTTTCGGTGGTAATCAGTACTCTGTTTTCGGGGCTGTCGGTGAAGTAGTCTCTTTTGATTTCTTCCAGTTCTTCTGCCGCAAAATAATGGTGATCGGCAAAGTGGTAATGGTGGATTATCTTGTGTTTTTTCGACAGATAGGCTATCAACGGTTCAGGGTGAGCGATAGCGGTAAGCAGTACCACCTCGGTTTGTGTGCTTATCTGATGATTCTTTGCACATTCGTTGGCAGCTTGCCAATCGCTGTATTGCATAGTGGAGAAAAACAATTGCTGGGAATCTTGCAGTCTCAACAATTTTCTCATTTCCGAAGCTTGTTCTTCTGTCAGCTCTGCCGGACATTTGCTCACTATCACTATATCCGCATAGCGGGCGGCACTGCGGAACTCGCGCAGACGGCCTGCCGGCATGGGGTAATCTTTGGCGTAGGGGGCCTTGTATTCAGTAATCAATATGTTCAGTTGGGGTTTTACCTGCAAGTGCTGGTAACAGTCATCCAAAATAATGCACTCCAAATCGGGGAAACGTCGCATTAGTTCCTCAATTCCCTCTTTGCGTTTTTCATCTACCGTCACTTTGATGTGTGGAAATTTGCTGAAAAACTGCAGGGGTTCGTCTCCAAGAGTTTCTGCTGAAAGTTCGTTGGGAGAGAGTTCGTTGGCAAGCACAAAGCCTTTGGTTTTACGTTTGTACCCGCGACTGAGTGTGGCAATAGTATAATGTTCAGACAATAAGCGGACGAGATACTCTACATGTGGACTTTTGCCGGTTCCCCCCACTGCTAAATTGCCTACTCCGATGGTAGGAATAGGGGGCTGATAAGCGGATAATACACCCTTGCGGTACAGCCAGCGGCGGATTGCAGCTACTGAGCCGTAAATCAAGCTAAGTGGGTATAAAAGCACACGGGTATTCACTACTGCTCTGTCTCTTGTTTTTCCTGTTTTTTAGCTTCCTCCCATTGTTCGAAACGTTGGATGATTTTGGTGACCAGTTGATGGCGCACCACATCGCCGTTGTCCATATAGATAAAGTCTATTCCCTTGATGTCTTTCAGTACCCTTCCTATATGTATCAAGCCTGACTTTTGGTGCTTGGGAAGGTCTATCTGGGTGATGTCACCGGTGATGAAGAATTTGGCATTGCGGCCCATACGGGTCAGGAACATCTTAATCTGGCTTTCAGTGGCATTTTGGGCTTCATCCAAAATCACGTATGCGTTGTCAAGCGTTCGTCCTCTCATAAAGGCAAGAGGGGCAATCTCGATGGTTTTATCGTCGAGATAGGAAATCAGTTTCTGCATAGGCATCATGTCCCAAAGAGCATCGTAGAGGGGTTGCAAATAGGGGTCGAGTTTGTCGCGCAGGTCACCGGGCAGAAAGCCGAGGTTCTCACCAGCTTCCACGGCGGGGCGGGTGAGGATAACCCTACGTATCTGTTTGTTCTTGAGAGCCCTCACAGCTAAAGCCACAGCAGTGTAGGTCTTTCCGGTACCAGCAGGTCCGATGGCAAAAACCATATCGTTGGTTGCTGCACTTTCCACCATCTTGCGTTGGTTGGGGGTGATCGCTTTGATGACACGTCCCTCACGGCCATGAAGAATGATGTTGTCGACAATGCCGCTGCTGTCCATACGATAGAAACTGTCGTCTTCGGCGGCGGTGATGTTCAGAATGTCATTCTCATTGATTTTGCCAAATTGTTCGAAATGTTTCAGCAACAATTCGAAGCGCGAAGCGAACAGTTCCACCTCACTATCTTCGCCTATCACTTTTATTTCGTTACCCCTCGCTGTGATTTTCAGCTTGGGATAGATATTCCGCAATAAATCAATATTGGAATTATGGTGTCCGTAGATGCCTATCACATTGGCCGGATCAATGGTTATGAGGTGCTCCATGCGGGAAATTATTTGATGACAATATAATCCAAGGGGTTGACGGGGAATCCGTTGTACCACAGTTCGAAGTGTAGGTGAGCGGTAGCCTTACGTCCCTGTCCGCTACTGCCCATTTTGGCAATAGCTTCACCCATGCTTACTCTTGAGCCTACCGACTTCAACAATACTTCGTTATGTTTGTAGATGGAGATGACGTTGCCGGGGTGTTGTATCACCATCGTGTTGCCGTTGGTGGGGTCGAAGCCGGTGTAGATGATGATGCCCTCAGCTACACTGGTAATCACCGTGTTTTTCTTGTTCTGAATGTCTATACCGTAGTGGTTTCGGGCCATATCAAATTCTTCTGCCAGCACGCCTGTAGCGGGTGCGGCAAGAGAGATGTTGCTGATGTCAGCTCTATGCGAAACGGGAAGTTTGCTGTTTTCCTCTTCGGTGCGCAGATGGTTGGTCAGCAAGTCTGAAGCTTGCATGTCCACTTCCCTCATAGCTTCCATCTCGTCCTCTTTACGTTCTGTCAGCTCATGACTGGCCAGTTGTGATTTGTCGATGGAGACATTATTCTCATCCTCAATATTGGTGCCGTTGAGTACATTGTAGAAGTTGTCGAGATATTGTTGGTTTTGCTTGACCAGCTCTGAAATGGAGTCTATCTGGGCGGATACTTGCAGATACATGCGATGCTCTTCCAGAGTAGTGTATCCAGGGATGTAGTATTTCAAGGGGGTAACGCTGATAATCAGGGTGGTGAGGAAAATCAGTAATACCGCTGCGGTGGCTGTCACCACAATGATACGTTGAGGTGTCAATATGAAATTGAATTTCTCCTCATGGTTTTCTTCGCTGTTGACCGAAAAACGGTAGCGGGTCTTCCAATTGGAGAACAGCTTTTTCAAAAACTGCTTGAACTTACCGAATAATTGCGTAATTTTCATGAGGGCAGATTTTTATGACAAAGCTTGGTTGACAACTTTCGAGGATTCGAGGATAGCATCGTATTCTTCGGGAGTAATATCGTCGAAGAAGTAGTGTACAGGGTTCACTTTCACCCCGTTTTTGATGACTTCATAATGCAGGTGGGGACCAAACGAAAGACCTGTATTGCCCACATAGCCTATCAGTTCGCCACGTTTTACTTTCTGGCCGGGTTTCACCACTTTCTTGGACAGGTGGGCATACAGAGACTGGTAGGAGTAACCATGATTGATAATCACAGTAATACCATAGCCACTGCCGCCTTTCTCTCTTGATACCACCCCATCAGCCGTTGCATAAACGGGTGTTCCTTTGGGTGCTGATAGGTCCACTCCGGTGTGCATTCTGATGGTTTTCAGAATAGGATGATAGCGCCCACCGAAACCAGAGGTGATGGTTTTCACGCCCTTCAGCGGACGGATGGCCGGTATGGAGGTCAGCATTTCTGACTTACGCTGGGCCTCTCCGGCAATGGTGTCGAACGAACGCGACTGAGCCGACAGGCGCACTATCAGTTGGTTGGCCTTATCTGAAACCCCATTTAGCAGGGTCAGCGCGTCTGTATTGTTTACATTGAAAGAGCTATGCTCATATAATTTCGGGTAGCGTTCTTCCACTGGCATGGGGTTGGTCTCGAAGATGACACGGTAGATGTTGTCGTCGCGGTTTTCTATGTCTGCCATAGCCTCCGACATCACATCCAGTTGTCTATCCATTTCCTTCAACTGCTCTTTTAACTGCTCGTTTTCCTGTTGGAGCATCTTTTCCTTGGGGGAGTCTATCAAATAGAATGCAATCCAGATGAATATGACCGCAAACGTCAGCGCGCTGGCAAAAAGCCATAGTACCCGCTTGACGATATCTTTAACGCTCAGCTGTACCTTCTCAAACGATAGGGTGTTGGTGTTAAAATGATAAAAGGTCTTTGGCATTGATCAATGTTTTTACTACCCCGGCCTTCGGCCACCCCTTCTAGAAGAAGGGGAATTTTAATGTTATTTACAGTCTATACAGATTAATGAACCTACGGAGAAGCCTTCCGCGGGTTTCTGGTTACGTTTCGTTAACAGTTTTAGCTGGATGGCGTATTTCTGCGACAGATATCTGAACGAGTCGGCCATCTCCAGTTTGTGGTAGCTTACATCCGATTTGGTGTTCTTCATTTGCAGGTAAATCACCTCGCCTTCAATGGGTTCGTATTCATCGTAAGCATCGTTGTATATTCTAAGATCAGATTCCATCAGTTGTGTTTCCTTGGCAATCTTGGCGTAGGTATCTCCTTTTTGGGCAATCACAAACTTGATTTTGTTATTCTCATACACATCGCGTTTGGTATAAGGGAAGTAGCTAACCTTGTATTCGTTGGGTTTGGCAGTGAAGACGTTCATGTTTACAATAGGCTTATTGCCGTTGGCTGTAGTGCTGGATTTTTTGCTCGGCTGAATATATACTTCAATGCCGTTGATTACCGTATCAGGTTCTGCTCCATTGTGATAGGTTTTACTCTGCTGGGCAGTCTTTGGTTGGGGTGTACTTTCCTGATTTGACTTGTTTTTGTCTTTCTTGGGAGTCTCTGTCACCGGCTGGCTTTGGGCAACTTGTGGGGCTACAGGAAGAGGTTCTGCCACTTCAGTTTCGGGCATTTGTTTCAAGCCTTGTTTGTCGAAACGGGTGAGCGTGTATTTCTCGATGATGTTGATGAGGCGCTGTGCGTATTCTGGATTGATGGAATAGCCGCAGGCCTGCAAGCCGTTGGCCCATCCTCGGTAGTCGGTGGGTTCCAACTTGAATAACGACTCGTAGCGTGGACGGGTGGTCAGAAACAGGTTATGGTCTTGAAACGACTCGGCTACGGTGTTGTAGGTGCGGTAGCAGTTGCCGCTGCGGTCGGAGGTCTCATAGTATTGTTCGCCGGTGTATTCGGTGTTGCACAGTAATCCGAAGTGATTGTGGGCTTCTCTAGCCACCTTGCTCTGTCCGGCATTTGACGAATAGATGGCCTGCGCCAACTTCACGCTGGCGGGAATTTTGTAGTTCTTCATTGATTCGACAGCCAGTCTTGAGTAGCTGTCAATATAGTTCAACACATCTTCTTCGGCATATTGTGAGTATGCCCCTAAGGTTGACAAACAAACGAGTAACAATAATATTTTTTTCATAGCATTAGTGTTTCAATAATATAATGTCGTCAGGATGAATAACTGAGTTTTCATCCAAATTATTGTATTTAAATACAGAATTCAGTTGTATAGCATATTTTTGAGCTATATACCGTAGTGTTTCACCGGCTTGCACCAGGTGTGTTTTCACTCTTCCGCTCTTGGATTTCATGCCCACATATACCACCTCTCCAGCTACTGCTTGCTGGTTTTTGTCCAGAATGTCGTTGTATCTTCTGATGTTCTTCTCCGAATCTTGAACATCTTTGGCAATAGAGGCGTAGGTGTCGCCTTCAGCGGCAATCACAAAGTAGGTACGGTTGTTCGCATACACATCCCTTTCAGTAAAGGGGTATTTTACCTTCGGATAGTCGTTGGCTTCTGCGGTGAAAATCTTCATCTTCGAGTTGTTTGGACGTTCACCTGAAGGCATTTTCTCTGCAGGGGTAATACCCACTACTGTTCCCAAATCATTTTTCTTTAATACCGAGTCTATGGCACTTGGATCTTGGAAAGTAGCGGCTTGCGCTTCAGCCCAAGCTATGTTTTCTGCGCTGAACCAGTTGCTTTCGGCCCGTTGCTGGCAGAGGGTGTCCCATTGGGCGATGTTAAAACGCTCAATCAGGTCGATCAGTCGGTCGGCATATTTGGGATTGGTGGCATAGCCGGCGGCTTTCAATCCACGGGCCCATGCCTTGTAGTCCATCACGTCCAGCTCAAACAGTCCCGCATATCTGGTACGGGTGGTCAGAAACAGCGAATGGTCATTATAGGAATCCTCCACTCGATCATATTTTCTGAAACATTCCTGCAGGGCATCGTCGTCAATTCTCACGGTGTCGCCCGTCCACTCTTTATGGCATTTGATGCCAAAGTGGTTCTTTCCGTCCCGGGCCAGACGGCTGGTGCCGCAGGCACTTTCAAACACCCCCTGTGCCAGTGTGATGCTGGCTGGAATCTTGTACTGGTACATCTTCAGGATGGCTAGCTCCTTGTATTGGTCAATATAGCGGGCAATATCCTGGTCGGTATATTGGGCCGACAGTTGTAAACTGATTAACAGACAAAGTAACGCAACAATTATTTTTCTCATTGATATTTCCTATTTCCAAATTCCTAAATCCTAATTTCTACATGCATCCATCACCACACTGGTGTAAAAATCTTTCAAGTCCATATTGCAGGCGGTCAACTGGGCGGGAATGATACTCATCGCTGTCTGTCCCGGAATGGTGTTGATTTCGATAAAGTAGGGTATTCCGTCCGGTGTGATGATATAATCGACTCTTACTATCCCCTTGCAGTTTAAAAAGTGGTAGATCTGTTCCGAATATTTCAGCACCTGCTCATAGCATTTTTCTGGAATACGGGCGGGGGTATACATGTCGTGAAAACCATCGGTGTATTTTGCCTGATAGTCGTAAAACTCGTTCTTGGGGGATATTTCAGTTACCGCCAGTGCTTTGGGCTTGCCGTCCACCATGGCCACGCCGCAGGCCAGCTCTTGACCAGGCACCAACTTCTCAATCATCAGCTGGTCGTCATACTTGAAAGCCTCTTCCACGGCAGCCTTCACCTCATTGGGAGCGTGTACTTTGGTTACTCCCACGCTTGAACCCGAGTTGCACGATTTGATGAAGCAGGGATAGCCACATACTTTCTCAATGTCATCCATATCGATTTTATCGTCACGGTAGTAGTGAAGTGATGGGGCAATGGGTACCAGTTCGCGCACGGCCAGGTTGCAGAAATATTTGTTGAAGGTCAGCGCCGAGCAGAAACAGTCGCAACCGGTATAGGGGATGTCCAACATGTCGAAATAACCTTGGAATTTTCCGTTTTCGCCTGGGTTGCCGTGAATGGCGATAAACACCACGTCGAAGATTATTTTTTGATTATCGATAGTCAGCGAAAAATCGTTTTTGTCAATCAGATGCTTCTGTTGCTTGGGGTCGGTATAGCTCCATTCAGTCCCTTTTACATGGATGAAATAGGGGTTAAAAAGATTTCTATCCATTTGTGACAGAATATTGTCACCGCTTCTGAGGGAGACCTCATACTCACCGGAATTACCGCCTGCCAAAATTGCTACATTTTTCATTTTTACACTATTATAGATTTTGGCAAAGATACAAAAATCAAGTCCAAGAATTTCCCTTTCTACGATTACTTTTGAACAGCCGCAAGTTAATGATTTGCCTACTTGCACAATTGCCAATTAATTTGTATCTTTGCACGCTCATTTTATATATTGGAGGAGAAATGAATGATTTGTTAGATAAGTTAGCAGTTATCCATCAGAAATGGCTGGAAATTGGGGAGGAAATCACTAAACCAGAGGTGATTGCCGACATGAAGCGCTTTATCAAGCTGAGCAAGGATTACAAGGACTTGCAGCCTGTGGTGGATGCCTATAAGAAATACAAAAACATCGTAGAAAACATCGCCAATACCAAGGAGGTGATTGCTACCGAGAAAGACGAGGACTTCCGCGAGATGGCTAAGCAGGAATTGGACACTTTCCTGCAGGAAAAAGAGAAAATGGAGGAAGACATCCGTTTGTTGTTGCTTCCTTCCGACCCACAGGATAGCAAAAATGCTCAGGTGGAAATCCGTGCCGGTACTGGTGGCGACGAAGCCAGTATCTTTGCCGGCGACCTTTTCCGCATGTACCAGCATTACTGTGACAAGAAGGGCTGGAAATACGATGTGGTATCGATGACCGAGGGTACCGTGGGTGGCTTCAAGGAAATCGTGTTCACCATCAGCGGTGAGGGTGTTTATGGGCTGATGAAATACGAGTCGGGAGTTCACCGTGTGCAGCGTGTGCCCCAAACCGAGGCACAGGGTCGTGTCCATACTTCCGCCGCCTCTGTGGTGGTGCTGCCCGAGGCCGATGAGTTTGATGTGGAACTGAAGATGAGCGATATCCGCAAGGATACCTACTGTTCTTCAGGTCCTGGTGGTCAGTCGGTTAACACCACTTACTCGGCTGTTCGTTTGACCCACATCCCCACTGGTATTGTGGTGGCTATTCAGGACGAGAAGTCACAGTTGAAGAACCTCGACAAGGCTATGAGTGTGTTGCGTACCCGTTTGTTCGAGCGCGAGTACAAGAAATACCTTGACGAGGTGGCTTCCAAACGTAAGACGATGGTATCGACGGGCGACCGTTCTGCCAAGATCCGCACCTACAACTATCCGCAGAACCGTGTGACAGACCATCGTATCAACCTCACCATGTATAACCTTACTGGCTTTATGGATGGCGACATCCAGGAGACCATAGAGGCGCTACAGGTGGCCGAGAACGCTGAAAGACTGAAAGAGGCGGTGGAAATCTAAAATCAGGAACAATTCAAAAAAACATATAACCCTTAAAATCAAATAATATGGCATTAGAAATCAACTCCAGCAATTTTGAAGCTATCGCCCAAGGCGATAAATTAGTAGTTATTGACTTTTGGGCACCTTGGTGCGGACCCTGCAGAGCTTTGGCTCCCACCGTTGAAGAAGTGGCTGCTGAATACGAAGGCAAAGCTGTTATCGGCAAATGCGATACCGACTCCAACAACGAGCTGGCCATGCAGTTTGGCGTGCGCAACATCCCCATGTTGGTATTCCTCAAAAACGGTGAGGTAAAAGACGTGCACGTGGGCACCATCAAAAAGAGTGAGCTCACCGCCAAAATCGACGCCCTGCTGTAAATCTTTTCCACAGACAAATTTATTATTCACTAAAATTATAAAACTATGTTTGAATTTATCAAGAGTCATTTGACTGTATCTCTTTTGGTACTTAGCTTGATAGTGATCACTCCTTTTGTGATTTACTATGTCATCACTGCCAAGAGAGAACACCCGAAGGGACTGATTGCTGCGGCTCTCAGTAACATGGGTGAACGTTTCGGTTACTACATCATGAACGCTGTTCTGGTGTTGTTCCTCTGCTCCAAATTCGGTTTGGAAGGTACTCAAGCCACCATTATTTATTCCGTGTTTTACATGGGAATTTATATTTTGAGTTTGGTGGGTGGTATCATTGCCGACAGAAAACAAAATTACAAAGGCACTATCATGTCAGGTTTGTTTGTGATGGCTATGGGTTACGTCATATTGGCGGTGCCTATTATGTCCACCCCTGATAACATTGGTTGGTTGCTGCCTCTTACCTGTTTTGCTCTGTTGCTCATTGCCTTCGGTAATGGTCTGTTCAAAGGTAACCTGCAGGCTTTGGTAGGTCAGTTGTACGACAATTATGAGGCTGAGGCTGCCAAAAAAGGTGAAGAAGAACTTCGTCTTGCCAAGAGCAAACGTGACCCTGGTTTCCAGATTTTCTATGTATTCATCAACGTAGGTGGTTTGGTAGCTCCTTTCGTTGCCCCATTGATTAGACAATGGTGGTTGAACATCCACAACATGAATTTCAATGCAGGTCTTCCCGCTATGTGCCACGAATACCTTGAAAAAGGTGATGCTATGAGTGTTGATGCCCTGGCTAAGCTGAACGACTTGGTTGCTTCCGCATCCACTGTAGCTGTAGATAATCTTACTACCTTCTGTCAGGACTACCTCAATGTGTTTAACTCAGGTGTTCACTTCTCTTTCATTGCTTCTGTTATCGCCATGTTGATTTCTCTGACCATCTTTTTGGTGAAAAAGAACAAATTGCCCAATCCCGAGAAGAAAGCCGCTGTTACTTCTGTTGACTATACTGAAGAAGAAAAGAAAGCTATGGCTACCGAAATCAAGCAAAGACTTTATGCTTTGTTTGCAGTGCTGGGTATTGCCGTATTCTTCTGGTTCTCATTCCATCAGAATGGTACTTCTATGTCTCTGTTCGCCCGCGACTTTGTGGATACTTCCGCTATTGCTCCCGAAATTTGGCAGGCCGTTAACCCGTTCTTTGTGATTGTGTTGACCCCGCTCATCCTGATTGCTTTCGGTGCTTTGGCTCGCAAAGGCAAAGATATCTCCACTCCGCGTAAAATCGCTATGGGTATGGGTATTGCCGCTACCGCTTATTTGATTATGACCGTATTCTGTGCATCATGTGGATATCCTTCAGCAGAAGAATTCAGAGCTACCGGTACCGATGCTGAAAAAGCAGGTTGGTGGATTCTGATTATTTATTATTTCTTCATGACAGTAGCAGAATTGTTCATTTCCCCGCTGGGACTTTCTTTCGTTTCCAAGGTTGCCCCGAAGCACCTCCTTGGTCTCTGCCAAGGTCTGTGGTTAGGTGCTACCGCAGTAGGTAACGGTTTGTTGTGGATTGGACCTCTGATGTACGACAAATGGCCCATCTGGCAATGCTGGGCAGTATTCATGGGAGTTTGCTTAATTTCCATGGGTGTGATGCTTGGTATGGTGAAATGGCTGGAAAGAGTGGCTAAATAAAAACTCTTATACATCATACAAACAAATAAGGCCGCCAGATGGTGGCCTTATTTGTTTTGGAGCAGGAAAGATCATGTCAGTCTTGTCCTCGTCTGTACGTGTGTATCTCTCTAAACCGTATACCGTATACCGTGAACTGCAAATGAAATTGAGGGGAGGGAGAGCATATTACATTTTAAAAAATTACACCAATATAATTATTACATTAATATAATATATATAATAAAGGCAAGAGGATATAGGAAGGTGAAAACAAATGAAATTCACGGTATACGGTATACGGTTTTCTCCCTGCTCGCGTCCTACTTCCTTCCTGATTTCTTCCTGATTGTTCCTGATATAAGCTATATTTAGCACGCATACCGATAGATATCAGTATGTTGGTTGCAAGTTGCTTATTTATAACTAACTTTCTGCCTAAACCAATGGATTTTTTTGTATTTTTGCAGTTGAATTCAAAACCCAAGGAACTACCGAAAGGAATAGTATATTAAAACAGAATGACTTATGAAACATCTTTTATGGCCGGTTTTAACCGTTGCTTTATTATGCATAACACTAAATTGTAAATCACAGAATTATGATTTCTCGGCTGTCGCTCCAACTGGACAAAGGCTTTATTACAATGTTGTGAATGGAGAAGCTCAATTAACATACCCCTCTGTGTCCAGTGGTTATCATTATAATAATTTATCAGGGCAGTTGATTATTCCTGATACGGTAAGTTTTATGGGAAATATATACCCTGTTACTTCTATAGTGGATTATACATTTTCTGGTTGTAATACATTAACAAGCGTAGTTATCCCGAATACAGTAAAATCTATTGGAGCAAGTGTTTTTTTTAGTTGCACTGGATTAACCAGTATTATCCTTCCGGATTCTCTTACCTCGATTTCAGACAACTTGTTTTTCAACTGTTCATCTATTGATAGTATAATGATTCCTAATACTGTAACTTCAATCGGAAATGCTGCTTTTAGTCAATGTCGGGCTCTGACAGACATTACTATTCCGAATTCCGTTACCTCAATTGGAGCACATGCTTTTTACGATTGTAGGTCTATGGCCAGTATAACACTCCCAGATTCCATCACCTCAATAAAATACGGCACCTTTCATGAATGCAGGTCTCTCTCCAGCATTATCATACCCAATACTGTTACTTCAATAGAAGAGAGTGCTTTTTATAGATGCATTTCACTGGGCAGTATTACTATTCCCAATTCCATTACGACAATTGAGACAGCTACTTTTAGCAATTGCCTATCTCTAACGAGCGTTGTTTTGCCTGATTCTGTTTTTTCAATAGGTAGTTATGCATTTGCCAGTTGTTCAACCCTTACAAACATTACGTTTCCGGAAACTCTTACTTCTATTGGTGAATGTGCATTTAGCGGATGTTCATCCCTTACCAGTATCAATATCCCAAATTCAGTTAATTCAATAGGGGTTGGCGCTTTTAATCGTTGCATCTCTTTATCCAGTATTAATATACCCAATGCTATAACAACCATTCAAGCCAGTACTTTTTCAAATTGCACATCATTAACTAATGTTATTATTCCAAACAGTGTTACTGCAATTAATGCTAATGCTTTTTATAATAGTTCTATCGAAAATCTTTATATTCCCAATTCAATAGATTCCGTTAATCCAGATGCTTTTAAAAATATTCAGATAGGTATTCTGAATATTGCTTTTTTCACACCTTTTAATCTGATTGGTGGTAATATTGCATTACGGAATGCAAATATGATTATTATTCCATGCGGAGCATTATTCAATTATCAAAATATATGGGGAGTCGGTAATTATCACGAATCCGTTGCAGATATTCAGTTACTTCTTTCTGTATCAATAGCAGATGGAGGGACTGCAACTATTATCCTACATGACAGCACTTTGGTGAGATGTTCAGATTCCACTGCTGTGATATTGGCCACTCCAAACTTTGGTTACCATTTTGTACAATGGGATAATGGAAACTATTCAAATCCTGACACATTGCATCTTATGGGTGATAGTTCTGTAGTGGCTGTTTTGGCTAGAAATCAATATGAGTTGAATCTTTTTAGCAATAATGATTCCATAGGAAGTGTAAGTGGAGGTGGTGTTTATGAATACCTTGATACTGTGATTTTCACTGCTTCTACGATAGCTCCCCATTATCATTTTGTACAATGGAGTGATGGGATGACCGACACTATGCGTGTTATAACGATAACCCAAGATGTGTCGTTGACTGCTTTCTTTGCTGTAGATACACATTACGTGACTCTTGTGGTCAATGATAGTTTATATGGTAATGTAGAAGGAGCAGGAGCCTATCCTTATTGGAGTTCTGTAACTTTAACGGCTACTCCTGAAGACGGTTATTATTTTGTTGGTTGGAATAATAGTGATGAGAGTAATCCAAATACTTTTACCATCATGAAAGATACATTGCTGACAGCATTATTTGCACCCAAAATAGTTCCCTCTATATGCGTGGTTAGTGTTGAAAATGAGCATAATGTTCTGTCTTGGGAGAAAGATCAGCCAGTATCAAGTTACAATATTTACCGTGAAGAAGCAGCTGCCAACCTATACGAATTGCAGGCTAATATTCCGTATGATTCTTTATCTATTTGGACCGATATTTCCTCTTGTCCACGTGAAAGCAGCTACAGTTATCGTATAAGTGCTATAGATATGTTTGGACATGAGACCGATATGAGTGATGCTCATAAAACAATGCACTTGACTATTAACCAAGAGATTGATGGGCAATGGAATCTTTCCTGGACAGAATATGAGGGAACGGACTATACTACCTGTATCATTTATCGTGGCACCGAAGCTTCAAATTTACAGCAGATTGATGAAATTCCATTTGGTAATAACACCACCTACACAGATGAGACAGCCCCTGAAGGCGATGTGTATTATCAAGTGGGTATATTGTTGTCTACTCCTTGCAACCCGACAAAAAATAATCACATTGCGCTGTCGAATATGGCAACTAATAGTGGAGTGAATATTCATGTGAATAATGTTGACGATATAAAGATGTTTGCACATAATGGCAAACTTACAGTCAACAGCGAATCTTATATAAAGGAAGTGCAAATATATGATATCACTGGAAGATTGCTGCAAACAGCTACGGTGAATGGGAACAACTCGATAATCAACATTTCAAGCTTTGCTTCTGGCATATATATTGTTCGTGTCAATGCTGAGAATGGTTCGGTTACTCGCAAAGTATTGAAGTAGTTATTTTACATTTATTATCCAAACCGTATACCGTATACCGTGAATTGCAAATGATTTTTATTTCAGCAACTGTGCGGTGTGGTTTTTAGTATCGACTTTGCCGATGGCATCAATAATCATGCCCTGCTCGTCGATGACGTAAGTGGTGCGGAGGGTGCCCTCGGTTACTTTCCCATACATTTTCTTCTCGCCCCATGCCTCGTAGGCTTTCAAGATAGTGAGATCGGTGTCAGCGATGAGGTGGAAGGGCAGTTCATATTTGGCGATGAACTTCTGGTGGGAGGTGGCAGAGTCGCGGCTTACTCCCACTACCTCGTAGCCCATTGCCAGAAAGCGCTGATAGTTGTCACGCAGGTCGCAGGCCTCAGCGGTGCATCCTGGGGTACTGTCCTTGGGGTAGAAGTAAAGTACAAGTTTCTTGCCTTGAAAATCCTTCAGGGAAACATTGTTCCCGTTTTCGTCCTTGCCCTCGAAATACGGGGCTTTTGTTCCAATTTGCAGCATAGTGTTGGTGTTTTATTATAATTATTGTGATATTACAATAGGAAGAACATGGCGACACCGGTCATGGTGATGAGGGTGCCGATGACCTCTTTGAGGGAAATCTTTTGGTGGTTGATGATGGAGTAGGGGACGATGATGAGTACGGGGGTGAGCGCCATGAGGGTGGAGGCAATACCTGCGGGGGCATATTGCACGGCCATGAGCGACATGGAAACGCCAACAAAGGGACCAAAAAAGGTGGTGAGGGTGGCGTAGGTCATACCCTTGCGGTCATGTACGGCGGTTTTCATGTCTTTCAATGAGTGGCGGAGACAAAGGATGAGGAAGAAGCCCACTAACCCCGCCAATGCCCGAATGTAAGTGCCCGCAAAGGGCAACATGAAACTGGTGGCAGAGTCGGCACTAAGATGTGCCGGCAAATTCTGCTCATAGTAGTTGAGTCCGATTTTGCTGAGCACGAGTCCCACTCCCTGACCCACGCCTGCTCCGATACCGAAGAGGATGCCCTTGAGGGGGAGTTTGAGCTTAAGTTTGTGGCCTTCGCCACGTACCAGAATGGTAAATGCGATGCCCGAGAGGGTGACCAGCATGGCCAGCCACGAGTGCCAGGTCATCACCTCGCCCAGTAGCAGCCAGCCCGTGATGCCGGCCATAGGTGGGGCAAGGGTCATAAACAGCTGGCCGAATTTGGAGCCGAAGACAATGTAAGAGTTGAAGAGGCAGTAGTCGCCAAACACGTAGCCCACCACTCCCGACAGCAACAGCCAGCCCCAAGCGGCGGCGTTGGCTCCGGTGGGGTAGGGTGAGCCGGTGACCACCCATAGCAGTAGTGACAGCATGAGTATCGATAGCACCATACGTATCAGGTTGAGGGTCAGTGCCCCGATACGGTGGCTGGCGATATCCGCAAAGAGGGCGGTGGCTGTCCACGAGACCGCCACTCCCAGTGCTATCATTTCTCCCACATGTGCCATAATCAGTAACTCTTTAAAAAGAAGCGGCAAAGATAGCGTTTTTTTAGTTATGCGTTGATATCAGAATATTTTTGTAATTTTGCAGAGTAATGAAATAATGAATACGGATATGGAAAAACCTTTGGATTACAAATATTTTCTGCTCGGAATTATCCTTTATTGGATGTTTGATGCCATTTGGGTGTCGTTTTTCCCCACCTTCTTCTTCGCTTTGGAAGCTGTGCTGCATCCGGTAGCCGTGGTTGTCGGGAAATCCGTAGCGTACCTGCTGGTCTTCTACCTCCTGTTCCGAAAGCCGAGAATGTACAATGTCAAATGGGTGCATTTCGCAATCTTTGTGTGGGTGGTTGTCCTGATGAATTTATTGACATCTTTTATCTTTCACCGTTTCATTGACCTTAGCTCTGTTGCAGTCAATCAGATGAAATGGGATATTCCCAACTACACGATGAATAACGTGCGGATGTGGGTGAATCTGGTCACCACGCTTCTCACCGTCGGTTTCATTTGGTGGCGCTACGATTCGGATAACGCAGCCACCGACCCTGAAACCTCTCCGAACGAGTCACGAAGCTTTTACGCGGGGATGCTGTTTACCATCACCTTTGGGTACATCCTTTCCTTGGTTAGAGTGCTTGGCGGTGAATATTGGAAATATGCCCACCTTCCCATATTGGTTGAGGTGATTACCTGTCTGCTGATTGTGCTCATTACCATAGGTGCTGTCTTAATGCTGGTCAAAAGACAAACGGTGGTGATCTCCATTACGGTTATATTTATTATCATTACCATACACTTTTTTTCATCGCATTATTTACCGAACATCATGTCCAAGTATTTCACTCCCAACGACGCCTTGTACGGGGTGGTGACTTATGTAGGCTCTGTTTCGGCCGTTTGCGATATTGCGTTCAATTTGGCCGCCTTTATCCTTTACCGTAAGACATTGTGATGTATTTTTGGTTGGTACGATTTATGGAATGATGGTAGATATCAGAATATTTTTGTAATTTTGCAGGGTTGAAAATTCTTGCTATGAAAAATGTTTTGTCAGATATAAAACATCTTGCCTTGTCGGTAGTTCCAGAAGGAGGAGCAGCATGGCTTTATGGATCCCGGGCTCGTGGAACAGCTCATCGTCATTCCGATTGGGATGTTTTACTCATTTTAAATAAGGATTTTCTTACCCAGTCTGATTATGATACTGTAAGTTATCCTTTTGTATTACTTGGTTGTGAATTGGGAGAGGAAATTAACCCCATTATGTACACGGAAAAAGAATGGAAGTCATATCAGGCAACCCCATTTTACGAAAATGTTCAACAAGATGCCATAAATCTATTGTCATGATACAGGAGGAGAGACAGTTGTTAATTAAGCGGCAAGTTGAAAAAGCGCATCATTTTATCAGTCAGGCTGACGAAATGATGAGTTTAGGTCATACTGATTTAGCCGTCAACCGATATTATTATGCTTGTTTCCATATTGTGCAAGCATTGTTCTTACAAAAAGGAATCTCTGTCCGTACACATACTGGAATGTCATCACAATTCAGCCAGCATTTTGTAAAAACGGGTATTGTTTCGATGGAAGATGGAAGTTTATTAGCCAGGTTATTCCAACTTCGGCAAAAAGCTGACTATAATTGTGCTTACGACATCTCTGATGAAGAAGCGAAAAGTTTAGAAGAACCGACGCATCGTTTTGTTGAAAAGATTGCAACCCTGATTGAAAAGGGTTGATCCATAAATAAATTTATAGTATTAACGAATAATAACGAACAAAGAAAAAGACTAAAAACGAACCAAACACATATTAGATAGCGTTTGTGGCTATCCTTGACTCTCAATTTCCACAACGTCCTCATTAAGAGGACAAAAACCAATCAAGGAAAGTTACCAATGCCGTAATGATACGGCGTGGAATGACTTGTTAGATTGGTGGGCGTGGAAACCCGAGAGTCAAGCAAGGAATAAATTCCACGCTTTTTTTATGATAGAATAATAGGTGGAATCAAACAAAGATAGAAACAAGTTTCGAGAAAAATCTTTTAATCATAAAAACCAATAGAAATGAAAAAATTATTATTATCCAGCTTTTTAATCTTATTTGGATGTTTGTCTTTTGCACAAATCACATTGTTGCATACCTTTAGTAATAGTGATGGGGGGGCTATAGATGGTACGTATTATGGAAGTGCAATGCCATGTTTTGAGTTTGTATCAGAACCAATGGGTTGCTATTCATTTCTTAATCGTCAAAATAATAGTATTAGATTTTACAATGCTAATTTTCAACTAGTAAAAGAATGTATTTTACCGGCAAGCATATTTGCTAATGGTGGATATCCAGAATATGTGCAAATTTTCGGAAGACATATCATAAATACTGATGATAAAATAGAATTTTTGACAATTGTTTATATTGATCACTCAGATGGAACAATGGATTGTTTTTCATATATTATCAACGAGGATGGTGATATTATTCATGAGTGTGGGAGCGATCCTATATATCCACATTCTGTGCATAAAGTCGGAAATCAATTGAGAGCATATGGCGGAGAAGGAGGTATAGTTCGAATTTATTCCCTTGGTGGCAATTATAATCCCAGCACTATGGTGACATACACTCAATCAAGTAGCTCTTTGAATCCTTATCCCAATCCTTCACGGAATACAATCACATTACCCTATACATTGCAACCAGGCGAAACCGCACAGTTGCGGGTATTCAACATGAGTGGCCAACTATTGGAGACATTTAATGTAGGTAGTGATTTTGATAAAATTGAATTGAATGTAAGTAATTATGCAAAGGGAACATACATCTATACTTACAATGGTGTGTCAAAGAAGTTTGTAGTACGGTAATCCTATATAGTTTAGAACATATTCCAATAGTCACGGAAATAATCTTGCTTTAGCCGTGTGGCAAAAAAATTTTTATCCCAAATCACGGAAATTTTCTTATTTTTGCCGTTATTATTTTTGGATTATGTCTCTGAATACGATAAAGGTAACTGATTATAATTGGCAAATCATTCTCAACCCCAATGCACAGGACCATAAGGGCTTGGAGCATTGGACGGAAATTGCCGCTAAACTTGATGGGAACCATATCCGCTACGAGTTGCACGAGGCCAATGGCAGCCACTCGGGAATGGAAACCGCACAAAAGTTGTGCCAAGAGGGTCACCGCCATATGATGGTGATTGGGGGTGACGGTACCATCAACGAGGTGGTCAACGGGATTTTCACTTCCGGTATCGACACGCATGAGGTATTTCTGGCGGTGATTCCGCATGGACGAGGTAACGATTGGGCTCGCACACATCATTATCCTAAGGATTACCTGAATACGGTGGATGGCTTCCTGAAAGGGAACTTTACTGCTCACGATGTGGGACTGACAAAGGTTTTTCAAGGAAAAAACCAAATCGAACAGCGCTATTTCATCAACATCAACAGTTTCGGTTTCTCGGCCGAGGTGATATACGAAACCATCTATACCAAACCCAAGTTCCTCGGCATCTCCGTTTATCTGTTGGGGGTGTTCCTTGCCCTGTTTAAGCATAAACCCCTTCCTGTGGTTATCAGTTCTGAGAATTTTCAATATGAGGGCAAGCCTTTCCTCTTTGCGGTAGCCAACTGCAAGTATCATGGTGACGGGATGAAGCAAGCGCCCGATGCTAGCTTCGATGATGGTCTGTTTGATGTGGTGATTCTTCCGCAGGTGGGCATATTGACGGTGCTGTTTAAGATTAAGCATATTTTCACTGGAGAGCATATCCATAAAATCAAGGGTGTGGAGTACTTACGAACCAACAAGCTCAGTATTAACGCCGAACCTCCTATTTTGGGAGAAATGGAAGGAGAGTTGTTGTCGCCAGGACGATATGAGATAGAAATGCTACCTTTGGCCTTTAATACACTTACCTTCAATTGATATTGAATCATGCAGAAAGCCATTATCATAGCGGGACCTTGTGCTGCCGAAAGCAGAGAGCAGCTATTTCTTACCGCCCAAGGATTGAAGGAAAACTTGGCGGCCAAGGGGCTGGCGTTGGATTACTTCCGGGCTGGTGTGTGGAAACCCCGTAGCAATCCCGGAGATTTTGCAGGGGTGGGTACCGAGGCTTTGCGGTGGCTGCAAGAGATACAACAAGAGTTTGGCTTCCGAGTTTGTGTGGAGGTGAGTGCGCCCGAGCAGTTGGACTGGTGTGAGCAGCATGACATTAAAGCCTGCTGGATAGGTGCCCGTACGGCCGTTAACCCTTTCGATGTGCAGGCGATAGCCGATGCCGCCCATAATCGTGATTTCACCTTTATGGTGAAAAACCCTATGATTGCTGATTTGAAACTGTGGGTGGGCAATATCGAAAGGTTTCTCAATGCCGGAGTCACTCGACTAATGGCGATTCACCGAGGCTGTGCCGACAGCAACGAGAGTGTCTATCGCAACAACCCTTCATGGGAGACTGCTATTGACTTGAAGGTGCGTTATCCTCATATTCCCCTGCTATGCGACCCCTCGCATATTGCAGGGCGGTATCAGTATATTGCCCAGCTGTCGCAATTGGCATTGGACTATGGTTTTGACGGTCTGATGGTCGAGTCGCACTACCAGCCGTCGGCAGCTCTCAGTGATAAGGAACAGCAACTGACCCCTGAGGAGTTGTCGGAAATGTTGTCTAATCTTCAGTTCAAGGATACTTTATCATCGCCTGCCGAAAATGAACTGCGCAAGCAAAGAACCCTCATCCACAATATTGACACCCAACTCAGCGTTCTATTGGGCAAACGCATGGAAATAGTGGACTCGATAGCCAAAATCAAGACTGAACACAATCTGCCAGTGGTACAACCCGAGCAGTGGAACAGGGTGGTGCAGACCTATCGTCAGAGCTCATTACAAGATACAGATTATCAAGAATTCATCGACAGCTTCTTAGAGCTGCTTCATCAATCCTCCATCAAGAGACAAAGAAAGTAAGCATGGAAAACAATTATACAGACGAACATACATCGGGCGGCAACCGCATCAGGAATTTCTTCACCATCGCTATCTCATTTCTGGTAGGTATGACGGTGGCCCTTTATTTTGTGCCGGGAAGAAGAAATCAGGGCTTGAGCAGCTCGCAAAGCAACAAGTTGGACGAGGTGGTGAAATACATCAACAGCTATTATGTGGATACGGTGAATACCGACCAGCTGTTTGAGACTGCCATTAACTCGATGCTGCAAGAGCTAGACCCTCATTCCACTTACGCCAATGCGGTGGACAACAAGGCCATGATGGAATCATTGGAAGGCGCTTTCGAAGGGGTGGGCATTCAGTTCAGCATTATGAACGACACCATTATGGTGATTTCGACGGTGAGTGGCGGACCTTCGGAGAAGCAGGGCATACGTGCCGGTGACCGTATTGTGACAGTAGATGGAAAGAATGTGGCTGGTATCGGCATACAGAACGATGAGGTGATGAAGATGCTGCGTGGCAAAAAGAAAACAGACGTCACCATAGGCATTATGCGCCAGGGATATCCTCAGATTACCGATTATACGGTGACCCGAGATGTGATACCCACTTATACGGTGGACATTGCTTATATGGTGGACCCGCAGACGGGCTACATCAAAATCAACCAGTTTGGGGCCACCACGGCCAACGAGTTCAGCGATGCGATTGCCAAGTTGAAAAAGAAGGGCATGAGCAAGATGATTCTGGACCT
>Ga0265298_10000981_pt1 | contig 42316 bp, 35 predicted proteins | sample AusTroGonzalo_MG_3_FD_193486 | JGI IMG/M metagenome (GOLD analysis project Ga0265298, IMG submission 193486) | Bovine rumen microbial communities from tropical cattle in Woodstock, Queensland, Australia - Gonzalo_01 | ecosystem: Host-associated > Mammals > Digestive system > Stomach > Rumen ... | reverse complement strand
CATGGCAAAATCGTGCACCATTTTGGCGGCCTCAGTGCTTGTCACGCCCTCGCGTTGGGCCACATAACCCACCAGAAGGCCGTCGTCAGATGTCAGCTGTCCGTTGAAAGCCAACTCCTTGGTCGGTGGAGTCAGACTATGGTTGACGTAATCCAAAGTGGCAGGCACTTCTTTGGTGATGAAAGCGCCGAAGCCAGGAATGATCACGCACTCATGGTCAAACAATAATTCGGTTATATACTTGATTATCATATATTTAGTAATCTATTATTCTTTAAAAATACTTTCAATTTTAGTAATGTCTTCAGGCACATCGACCGAGAAACTCTCGAACTCCGTCACTCCCATGCGGACTGTGTAGCCGTTTTCGAGCCAGCGCAGCTGCTCCAACGACTCGGCCAGCTCCAGTCCAGACTGTGGCAATGCCGATATCTCTCTGAGTGTCAATGTTTTATATGCATAAATGCCTATATGCTTGTAAAACGTTCTCTCCACCTTGTTTCTCAAGTACGGAATGGCGAAACGGCTGAAATACAACGCCTTGCCATTCTTGTCGAACACCACTTTCACAGCGTTGGGGCTTACCAGTTCCTCAGCATCGTGAACAGGCTTGCACAAGGAGGCTATGGGGGTGTCCTTATCCGAAATCAGCTCCGCTATCTGATTGATTTGCAGCGGATTGATATATGGCTCATCGCCCTGAATGTTAATCACCGCCTCAAAGCCGGCGCCCACCTTGTCGACCACCTCGCGGCATCTGTCGGTGCCGCTCTTGTGATTGGTTGAGGTCATAACCGCCTTGCCGCCAAAGCCAAGTACAGCATTGTAGATGCGCTCGTCGTCGGTGGCAACCACCACTTCTGACAGACGGTCAGCCTTGCAGGCCTGCTCGTACACACGCTGAATCATCATCTTGCCGTTGATCAGGGCCAGAGGCTTGCCTTCGAAACGTGTAGAGCCGTAACGTGCCGGAATAATTCCTAAGATCTTCATAATCAGAACAATCCGTTTAATGAACCATTTATTTTTTCGATAACTGTGCTCAAGTCGTCAGGGTTCTCCAAGTCGATGTTGTCGCTTTCGATTATGAGCAGTTTACCTTTGTCATAGTTGGCAATCCACTCTTCGTAGCGTTTGTTGAGAGCCTTCAGATAGTCAAGACGTATGGACTGCTCGTAGTCGCGGTTACGCTTCTGAATCTGGCGCACGAGTGTAGGAACGCTGGCACGCAGGTATATCAGCAGATCGGGCGCCTGCAGGAACGAACTCATAAGTTCGAACAGCGCCTGGTAATTTTCGTAATCACGAGTCTCCATCAGACCCATATCGTAAAGGTTGGAGGCGAATATGTAGGCGTCTTCGTATATGGTGCGGTCTTGCACTATGTTTTCACCGCTTTTGCGGATATCCACCACCTGACGGAAACGGCTGTTCAAGAAATATATCTGCAGATTGAACGACCAGCGCTTCATATCGTCGTAAAAACTCTCTAGATATGGATTGTTGTCAACTTCCTCGAAATGGGGCTTCCATCCGAAATGCTTTGATAACAAACGGGTTAGCGTAGTTTTTCCCGAGCCGATATTTCCTGCTATAGCTATATGCATAGTACTCCAAATTTTTCGCTAAATTACGAAAAAAATGAAATGATATAGAAAAAACTCAAAAAATAATGTACAGCCTAGAACATATCGTGCGCCAGCCGTAATCCTCATTGTCTTTGATCTCAATCTGCTTGGCGTCAAGACCCTGCATTACTTCGAGTTGGGCAAAAACAAGATTTTTAATGCTAATTGTTATTTCGGAGCCTTTACGAAAAAGTATATTCCGATGGTGGCAAAGATGATGTTGGGCAACCATCCGGCCATCAAGGGGGAAATTATTCCCGAGATTGCGAACACTCGGAAGAACTCCATGAAAATGATGTAGGTAAAGGTGATGGTGATACCGATTCCGAGGTTGATTCCCATGCCGCCTCGGGTTTTGCGGCTGGACAATGAAGCTCCGATCAGAGTGAGTATGATAATGGCGGCCGGTGAAGCCAGTCGCTTATGCATCTCTATCTCGTAAGGCAGAATATTGTCGGCGCCCTTGGCCCGCTGCTCGCCTATATATCGCCTCAACTCTATGAGGTTCATCTCCTCAAAATCTTCCTTAACAAAGTAAAAATCAGTAGGTTTCATCACCAAAGCGGTATCCATGACCTTGCCTTTGGCTATCCTCTCGTCCGGCTTGAAATAATACTCCACATAGTTTGTGATACGCCATTTTTCAGACACTGTGTCGTAAACTATCTTGTCACCGGTGAGCTTGTATTCTAACGAATGGTCGTCAAACTTCTCCAAAGTGAACTTATAGCCGGTATAACGCTTCAGGTCGTAACTCGACATGTAGGCATAAACGCCTTTTTCAATCTGCACATGTATGTTGCTGCCCGAACTCTTCATCAGGTTTTCCATATATTGGTTCTTGAAAGTCCTTCTGACAGTATCCATTCTGGGAATCAGGAAGTTACCCAGGTAGAACGAGCCAGCGGCCAACATCAGAGCTGCCATCATGTAAGGCCACAGGAAGCGTCTAAAGCTGATGCCACTGCTCAATATGGCAATAATCTCGGTATGTCCCGCCATCTTGGAGGTGAAAAAGATGACCGAGATAAAGGTGAACAGATATATGAAAAGGTTAATGAAATAAGGGATAAACGGAATGTAGAAATGAAACACCACCTCATAAAACGAGGCGTGGTTCTTGATGAAGCTGTCCACGTTTTCCGACACGTCGAACACTATAACCACTACGATGAGCAGACTGATGGCAAAGAAGAAAGTGCCAATGAATTTCTTGAAAATATACCAGTCGAGTTTTCTCATCCCTTTCGTTTTCTGTTATGATATGCGGTTCATCACTTTGGGCAGCATCATGTCGCGCCACTCGGTGAAGTCGCCTTCGATAATATGCTTTCTCGCCTCTTTCACCAGCCAGAGGTAGAAACCGAGGTTGTGAACGGTGGCAATCATTGGGCCCAGCAGTTCTTTCGAAATCACCAGATGCCTCAGATATGCCTTATTGTATTGATGGTCAACGTATACAGTGCCGTTTTCGTCTATTGGCGAGAAGTCGTATTTCCAACGCTCGTTTTTGATGTTTATTATTCCTTCTGATGTATATAGCATGCCATGACGGCCCACACGTGTAGGTATCACGCAGTCGAACATGTCGACTCCGCGCGAAATGGCCTCCAGAAGGTTGGCCGGCGTTCCCACTCCCATCAGGTAACGTGGTTTGTCCTTGGGCAAAATGGCATTCACTATCTCTATCATCTCGTACATCACCTCGGTAGGCTCACCGACCGCCAAGCCGCCTATGGCATGGCCGTCACAGTCCTTGGAGGCTATGAACTCAGCCGATTCCTCACGCAGATCTTTGTAAGTGCAACCCTGAACTATTGGGAAAAGCGACTGGTAATAACCGTATTGAGGCTCAGTCTCGTTGTAACGCTTGAGACAACGGTCCAACCAACGGTGTGTACGGCCCATGGCCTCCTGAGCGTACTTGTAATCGGAAGTGCCGGGAGCGCATTCGTCGAAAGCCATTATGATGTCGGCTCCTATGGTTCGCTCAATGTCCATCACCCGTTCAGGGGTGAACATATGCTTGGAGCCGTCTATGTGCGAGCGGAATTCCACCCCTTCTTCAGTCATCTTGCGGATGTCGGTCAGCGAGAAAACCTGAAAGCCGCCGCTGTCGGTCAGAATAGGATGATGCCAGCCGTTAAACTTGTGCAGTCCGCCACACTCGTGCAGCACATCCAAACCCGGACGAAGATAGAGATGATAGGTATTGCCAAGTATTATCTGGGCTTTTATCTCATCTTCCAAGTCGCGGATATGCGTGGCCTTCACACTGCCGACAGTACCCACAGGCATAAAAATTGGGGTCTCTATATCTCCATGGTCGGTGGTAAGGAGGCCGGCACGGGCATTGCTCTTCACATCGTTTTTAACTACGCTGTACTTCATCTGTAAAATTTGTGCAAAAATACAAAAAACTTTTAATATTTTTGCAGACTGTAAATATTGAACGAGATGGAAGTTTTTTTTAATTATAACTCTTTGAGTTTTATCGTTTTATGTGTTTTTGTCCTGACTTGGCTGATTCAAATGCTGTATTTTTGGGGACTGTTCAGCCGCTTGGCTTTCTTCAATAAAAAGAAATACGACAAGGGCCAGCCGAATTATGAGCCTGTGTCGGTGATAGTCTGCGCCAAAGATGCATACGAGTATCTCATAGATCTGGTTCCCAAGATTCTGTCGCAGGATTACCCTGAGTTTGAGCTGGTTATAGTTAACGACTGCTCGATAGACGAGACCACCGACTACCTGAAGGAACTGGTGCGTCAGCGTCCGGACATCAATGTGGTGTCGCTCACCCAGAGCCTCAACTTTTTCCATGGCAAGAAATTCCCGCTCAGCATGGGCATAAAATCGGCCAAATACGACCTTCTGCTGCTCACCGACGCCGACTGTCTGCCAGACAGCGACCAATGGATCAAGCAGATGGTGGGCACATACCGCAAAGGAACTGAGGTGGTGTTGGGCTACGGACCGTATTTTACACGTAAAGGCTTACTGAACAAGCTCATACGCTTCGACACTCTTTACACAGCCATTCAGTATCTGTCGATGGCTTTGGCCAAGCGCCCGTACATGGGTGTGGGCCGCAACCTCTCATACCGTCGCGATCTTTTCTATAAAAACAAGGGATTTACCTCGCATTATACCATACCGTCGGGCGACGACGACATTTTCATCAGCCAGGTGGCCAACAAGCATAACACCCGCGTCTGTATAGATCCTCACAACAGGGTGGAATCGGAGCCCAAACGCACCTTCAGCGACTGGATTCACCAGAAGCGCCGCCACTACTCTACCGCCAACATGTACAAGAGGTCGACCAATTTCATTTTGGGAACTCTGCTGATGAGCCGTTTGTTCTATTATGCGACGGGTATAACCCTGTTCTGCCTGTCTCCGGCCTTCCATTGCAGCAACGGATGTCCGGTTTATTACGTGGCGGTTGGCGCCTTGATGCTTTTACATGGCATCAGCATGGACTGGATTTATGTAAAATCGGCAAAACAATTGGGTGAAAAGAAGTTAGGACTCCTCTTCACCCCACTGTATGATATTTTCTTCGTGATTTTTACAACCCTGCTCGGGTTGAGAAACACTATCGCAAAACCGAAGCGCTGGTAGTCAGCAGTCGACGGTTGTTGTATTCACCGCAGACTATTTGGCAACCTTGACGGTAGCACCGTTCACTTTCACAAAATAGATGCCGTTATCCCAGTCGGAAGTGTTGAGCGTCAGCTCGTCTTGAGCCGTTGCGTTCACTATTCTCTGACCTATGGCGTTGAAAACCTCCACTTTGATGCTCCCATCCGAAATGATTATCAACTGGCTGTCGAAAGGATTCGGATAGATCTGGAAGGCTGTTCCCTCCACTGGGTCAACAGCGTCCACGATCTGGCATTCTATGGCTCCCATATCAATAATGCCGTCCACAATGCGCTGATTGCCAAGATAATCGGGGCCAGTCACACCGGTCACCGAGTTGTCGCCGGCGTTAACCAGGGCCGAGTTGAGTGCGAGTGAGTAGTCGCCGGCTTCATAATCGATGAAACGAGGATAGCTGTCACTGTCGCTGCCGTCGTTTTCGCCGCTCAGATTTATGATATTGGTACCGGCATATCCTCCCTGAATTGCGCAATGGTCGAAAGTAGATGTGCCGTAAATCTGATTGTAGCCTGAAAGTTTGCTGTTACCCCAGAACACACTGTTGTAGAATCTGTTGTATTTTGATTCATTGTAAATGCCGCCACCCTCTTGTTCGGCCTCATTCTTGACGATATCGCAGTTTATCATGGTAATCTTGCCCTTGTTGTACATGCCTCCGCCAAGCTGGGCGCTGTTGTTGTCAAATATGGTGTTCACAAACTTGCTTTCCTTGTTTGGATACACATACAGGGCGCCGCCCTTGGTCTGGGCGCTGTTGTCACTGAAACGGCTGTTTACCACGTTGACTCCCATCATGTCACAGATGGCTCCGCCGAGAGAGCCGCTGTTGCCTTCGAAAACACAGTTGTTGAAACGCACTGTCGAGTTATCATAATAAGCGCTGATGGCGTAAACTCCTCCACCGAAACCATCGGCAGTGTTATTCAAAAAGTTACAGTTTGAGAAACGGCTGTTGCAGCACAGATAGGCACCGCCTCCGGCTCCTGAGTATCCGTTTTGGATGGTAAAGCCGTCCCAGATGGAATATTCCGAAGTCATGAAATGGTCGGTCTGATACAGCACACGGTGGGTGTTCATTCCGTCGAGTATGGTCGGATTGGCAACCAGGTCGCGGTCGTCGAGGTTGAAATCGGGACCTTCATTGCCAGTGAAGCCGCCGTATACACGGTTGTTCTTGTAGATGTTGAAAGCGCCGTTAACGTTGTCAATGTCGCCGTAATAAGTTCCGGCTTTCACCCACACCATATGTGATACATCGATGGCACGTGCTGTGGCATATTCCAGATAAGGTGTGGCATTATCCCATGACGAGCCGTCGCCGTTGCCGTCAGGAGTTACATAGACAATGCCGTTTTCATCAGAGTTAATCTCAAGAGGAAAGATATTCACCACCACTGCCTCGTTGTTATGATAGCCCGCCACATCGTTGATGCTGTAATAATCATTGCCGGAGCCGCTCCATCCGAGGTTGAAGCTGAAATAATCGTTGGCATCATAGCCGTCGCACACGATGGCATGACCGCCTCCCGAGTCACTTGAGCCCGAGAAATACACCGGCTGCGACTTGTCGAGCTCGCTCTTTAACAACGCAATCCATTCTTCTTCAGTGTATTTGCTACGTTCCTGATATGATGCTGCGCAATAGCCGAAATACTGGCGCAGAGCGGTCTCAACATCTTTGGAAAAGGCTCCACTACCGTCAGCACCGAAATTCATATTGACACTCACGCCACAATGATACATCAGCAAAGCCACGGCTTTCGCAGCGTCGTTAGCCTGATTGCCAAGTGAAACAGGCATGATATCCCAATTGTAAGTCGTCGCACCGAAATTAGCCGACTGCTCGCCGTAAGTGCTGTGATAATAAGAATGTGAGCCGTGTCCGTGCACCGGATGATCCCAATATTTCATAATCTGCGACATAGCGCAAGCCACGCAACCTGCATAGCAATGATTGCCAGTCCAATAATTATAACATTCCGGAGCGTAATAGTTATACGGATAATCCTGATTCCATAAAGTCTGAATCATAGGATCAACGGTTGTGGTATTTCTCACAGCAGGTAACTCATTGTTTTCCAACAACTTCCATTCAATATCAGCATCAGTCATCATGACATTATGCTCATCGCAATAATCGACATTTTTGCTGTAATTTTTGATGAAATACCAAGCTGTTTCAGGTATTTCGCCATCATAGCTGTTTCTTACGGAATATGCCAACACCGGCCTCATGTTCCTCGATGCTGACACTATCACAAAGCCACCGCCTTCGACATTGAAAATGTAAAGATTAGGCTGGCCGTCGGTTCCGTTCTCGGTATGGAACAGCGACAGCTGAGCTTTGGCTGCTCCGGTCTTGGCTGAAATGAAGTTCGAACCTATCTCCTCAGCTTGGCCTACATTTACAAAGCTTTGCGCGGACAAATAATTTCCAAGAAACAATATGACTGCAAATGTCAAAAGTAATCTGAAATAATTTTTATTCATTTTTTTATGATTAATAATGCTGCAAAGATATAAATTTCTTAAATTTGCAAGTTAAAAATTTGAGAGTATTAAAATTAATTTTTATATGAACGATTTTCAAAAAGAGATACTTGCCGGCATTCCAGCAGAACTTCCCGAAGTGAAGGAATACGACAAGAACATCAATCACGCGCCAAAACGTAAGGACATTTTGACCAAGGAGCAAAAACGCCTGGCTTTGAAGAACGCCCTCCGCTATTTCCCGGAGAGACTTCATGCCCAACTGGCTCCGGAGTTTTACGACGAGTTGCAGAAATACGGCCGCATCTATATGTACCGTTTCCGTCCGTCATACAAGATGTACGCCCGTCCGATAGACGAATATCCGGCCAAATGCCGTCAGGCTGCAGCCATCATGCTTATGATCCAGAACAACTTGGACCCGGCAGTGGCACAGCATCCGCATGAGCTTATCATCTACGGCGGCAACGGCGCCATCTTCCAGAACTGGGCTCAGTACCGCCTGGTGATGCAGTACCTTGCCAACATGACCGACGAGCAGACTCTTGTCATGTACTCAGGTCACCCGATGGGACTCTTCCCTTCGCATAAAGAGGCTCCGCGCGTCATTGTCACCAACGGCATGATGATTCCAAACTACAGCAAACCGGACGACTGGGAGCGTTTCAACGCACTGGGCGTGACACAATATGGCCAGATGACAGCCGGTTCGTATATGTACATCGGACCACAAGGTATCGTTCACGGCACTACCATCACAGTGTTGAACGCCTCGCGTAAGCAGGGCGGCACACCGGCAGGCAAGCTGTTCATCACAGCGGGTCTCGGCGGCATGTCAGGCGCTCAGCCAAAAGCAGGTAACATAGCCGGTGTGGTGTCAATCACTGCTGAAATCAACCCGTCGGCTGCCAAGAAACGTTTCGATCAGGGTTGGGTGGATGAAATCCACGAGAACCTTGACGAGCTGTTCGTGAAAGTCAACGACGCCCGCGCCAAGAAGATCGCCCGTTCGTTCGCCTATCAGGGCAACGTGGTCGACCTTTGGGAATATGCCGCAAGCAAAGGCATACAGGTGGATCTTGGCTCAGACCAGACCTCACTGCACAACCCGTTCGCAGGCGGCTATTATCCTGTAGGATACAGCTTTGAGGAGTCAAAGAAGATGATGGCGGAAGAGCCAGCCAAATTCAAAGAGGCGGTTTACGCTTCGTTGCGCCGGCACGTTGCAGCCATCAACAAACTCACAGCCAAGGGCATGTACTTCTTCGACTACGGCAACGCATTCCTGCTTGAGAGCAGCCGTGCCGGCGCCGACATATTGAAAGAAGACGGCAAGTTCCGTTATCCTTCATACGTACAGGACATCATGGGACCTATGTACTTCGACTACGGTTTCGGTCCGTTCCGTTGGGTCTGCACCTCAGGCAAACCGGAGGATCTGCAGGTAACCGACGACATAGCATGCAAGGTTTTGGAAGACATAGCCAAGTCATCGCCTAAGGAGATTCAGCAGCAGATGCACGATAACATTCAGTGGATCAAGGGTGCACAGGCCAACCACCTCGTAGTGGGTTCACAGGCCCGTATCCTCTACGCCGACTGCGAAGGCCGCACCAAGATTGCGGCAGAGTTCAACAAAGCCATAGCTGACGGCCGACTGACAGCTCCGGTTGTTTTAGGTCGTGACCACCACGATGTTTCAGGTACAGACTCGCCGTTCCGTGAGACTTCCAACATCTATGACGGATCAAGCTTCACAGCCGACATGGCCATCCAGAACGTCATAGGCGACGGATTCCGCGGCGCCACATGGGTTTCTATCCACAACGGCGGCGGCGTAGGCTGGGGCGAGGTCATCAACGGTGGCTTCGGCATGGTTCTTGACGGAACTCCTGAAGCCGACAGACGTCTGCACTGCATGCTTCACTGGGATGTGAACAACGGTATAGCCCGTCGCAGCTGGGCCCGTAATGAACCGGCCATGTTCGCCATCAAGCGCGCCATGGAGGTCGAGCCTCGTCTGAAGGTCACCATGCCTAACATTGCAGATGACGAAATGATAGCAAAAATCGTGAAATAGCCATTAGCTATTAGCCATTAGCCATTAGCAAACAAACTGATGGCTAGTGGCTTGAAAATGAATAAATTAACAACAATTTTAAAATAAATCGCGTATGAAAAAATTATTCTTTACATTAGCATTAGTTCTTGCTGTGTTCGCATTGTCGGCACAGAGTTTCAGAGTCGTCACAGAAAACGGCGATGTCGTTGAGAGCGGCTCATCATTCTACGTTTACGGCCAAGGCAATGAATGGGGTGAATTGGCTCTCGAGCTCGAAGTCGAAGCTCTTGAAGACGTCACTCTGGTTGCCCAGAAGGTGGAAATCAATGTTGTTGAGGGTACCTACAACATGCTTTGCTTAGACCAGTGCTACGCTCCTAGCGTTTATGTAACTCCAGAGGTTGCTTTCGCTAACGGAGACAGCAAGGATTTCAGCATGCACTACCAGTATGAAGAATCACTTGAAGCCGTTGCAGGTATGGAGCAAATCATGCAATACATCATCTACCCTGCCGACGACACTCACAACCAGTTCGTCATCAATGTCACATTCAAGTATTCTTTGGATGGCATCGAAGAGAACAGCTTGGTCAATGAATTCAGCAACGCTTATCCTTCACCGGCTCGCGACATGGTCAACTTCGACTACAGCTTCAACGCAGGCGTCAACAACGCAGCCGTGGCCGTCTACAACATGATGGGTCAGGAAGTACTCCGCAGCGATATCAGCGGCATGAGCGGCAAGGCCAGCCTCAATGTTAGCGACCTCACCGACGGCGTTTATTTCTACAGCCTCATCGTGAACGGCAAGACAGAGAAGAGCAGCAAAATAGTTGTAAGACACTAATTTGATTTATCAGACAGGATTAACAAGATTTACAGGATTTTGTTTACGTTTTTGTAGAGACACAAATTTGTGTCTCTACTTTCTTTTAATCTTATGACGCAGCTTAAACAGTGCCAAATTCAGCTCAAATTCCGATTCGGTTTCGCTGGTTTCAAGGTTATCGCCAATAATATCAGCGATGATACCTCCACTCTTCTTCATCAGGCTTTTCTGTTCTTCTTGGTTTGAAGTTTTAGCAAGTTCGTTGACTGTTCTCGACAATTCTCTCAGTTTAGCGAAAGTCTCAATAATTTCAATCGTTTTCTCTGTAGCCCTTTTGCTTTTAAGAATTGTCGCCAGCATATAAAGACCTTTTTCAGTAAAAGCCTTAGGGTTGTATCTTGCCTTTGTATTTAGTTTTGCGGTCAAAAATTTTGACCGCAAAAGACCCAACTCGTTGTCTGTCAATTCAAAAACATATCCTTCCGGAAACTTTTCAGGATTGTTTTTAACCGCTTGATTGACGACTCTTGTTTCAACACCATAAATTGATGCGACATCCATGTCAAGGATGACATTCGTTCCACGCAGTTCGACGATCTTATCTTCGATCCGCTCGTTTTTAATAATTTCTGTGTTTTTCATATTTCTAAAATTAAAGTCGCTGCAAACTTAGATATAGAAATATTAAAAAGAATCATCAAAATCCGAAAAAATGCCATGCAAAGTGCATTTTTAACATAAATTGCACAATTTTGCAAGAAATCTTAAAAAATTTTAACAATTGGCGGGCTTTGACTGCGGCACCCTTAAGGGCTTTAATGCCATTAACGGCTTCAATGGCCTTAATGCAGCCGCTTGCTGTCCGCTCCGTGTGCCGTCTGGCGCGCTTCAATGCGCGCCGCCTCACACTACGCTGCCAACAAGCCGCCGCCTTGCCTCACACAAGGAATTAATTCTCGGCAACAGAGACGAGGCGTACACTTCGACCGCTGTCGCGGCTGTACCAACCGCCCGGATAGAGGTATCCATCGCCGAAGTACACGTCGAGCGCGAGGTCGCTATCGTAGTACGAAGCCGACCAGTAGTGACCGTAGGAACCGTCATCGTTGACCGAAGTCCCGCTACGCCAGCCAGCAGCGGGCAGGAAGACTGCTCCGTTGGCTTCGAGTTTTGTTGTCCAATCATTCAGAGAGATAGTGTTGCTGCTGAAACTCGCTGCATCGGAGTTCGCGCTACTCAAGCTGTAGTTTGAACTGCTCCAGTCGTCAGGCAGCAATAAAACCCCGTTTATGCCGTTCACTTTAGCTTTCGCATATCTTATGCCACTGCTTGTGCTTCTGGTATTGAACACGTACTTCCACTCGTCTTTCGTGAGAGTGAACCAACTCGTGCCTCCGCCGTTGGATATTGTGTTGTTGCCCCAGTCGTTAAATGAAGCATAATCATTACTATTAGTGGAAGAATTTGTAGGATTGTTGCCAGTGCCCCAGCCGAACAAATCAATCCAGCCGCTGTAAGTTGGAGAAATGTTTGAATTGCCGTCCCCTACATAATCCCATTGGTTCTCTGCAAAACGCCATGTGTCTGTTGAAGCCTGATATTGGAGATTGCCTTTAGCAAAATAAACACTTTTGCTTTCACTTACCGAAAATGATTTTTCATATTTTACTTGTTTTAGGACAAGTGGTTGTTGTCTCTTTTTGCAGTCAGTGAATGTCAACACCAAACAAATCAATATAATTGTAATTGCTATTCTTTTCATGATTATTTGTTTTTACGTCCGTAACCCAATCCTATTTTTGCCTCAAATGCTTTGAAATTTGTAGTGACACCATCAACAGATATCACAAATCCGCGGAAATTGCATTGCAAACCAAGCGAGATATCCAGCCCTTGTGCACTTACGTCTGTATTTTTAACCCATTTGCCGTCAAATGTCCCGTAAACTGCATTTCTAACGCCATAACCAGCTCCAAGTCGCAATGCTACAGGTCCACCTATTCTCATAAGCAATCCCGCTGTTAACGACAGCGATGTAAATGCTTCTGTACCATTGTAGTACGGATAAGCTCCGTCTACCTTAAAAGTGTCATCGCATTCAAAATCGCTTTTCATTCCTTTGAAATTGAAATTCGTCATCGCGCTAACAAACCAGCCAAATTTCTTCATCATACCAAAGGTGAGACCATACGAAAGATCATTGTATTGGTTTATCGAAGCGTTGAGAGTTATGAATTTATAACCTGTTTTAGCGTAACTACCCAAAGTTTCTGTTTGCATAATGAGATGCACTTTGCCTGTGCCACCGTCTTTCTCAATTTTCACGTCTTTTGATGCCGTTTTACTGCCGCTGTATGCCGAAACGGTGTGTTTTCCATACGAAATTGCCATCTTAAACGGAGATTTGCCAACTTCCTTGCCGTCAATGAAGACCTTTGCTCCGTCAGGTTCTGTCGTAACACTTATCTCACCATAATATGGCTCCATTTCAAGACTGTACGACTCAGGCTTGCCTGCTTCAACCACAATTGTCTTATTGGCATCGTGATAGTTTTCTTTTTTATACATAACCTCATGACTTCCACTATAAAGATCACCTTTCCAAGCGCCGCGTTTCTTAAACTCACCATCAATATAAATATCAGTTAAGTTATCGGCATCCAATGTTATCTCTGCCACATCCAAATCCATCTCCAATTCAATTGTTCTGTTATCGCCATCATTGATGTCAACTGACATCTTCGCAGGTTTGTATTTTTCTTTAGATACTGTTATTTCATAATGTCCTGCGGTAATCATATCATTGGTATAAGGCGTTTTATGAGTGATTACACTACCATTCAAAACAATCATCGCACCGTTTTCGGGTTTTGATTTAATAGTCAAAACGCCCTTGCCACCACTTGGTGTTTTGTTGACAAGAGTGAGTTCATATCCCTTCTTGCCTTGCATGTCAAACGGAAAATAAAACTCAGTAGAGCTCAAATCAGGATGCGATATTTTTAGAAAAGTGGCGTAATAGCTCAAATATAGCCACACCTCGCCATCGCGATATTCGATTTCGAAAAAAGTTCGAGCATCACCCTGGAAGTTTAATTCCCTACGTTGTTTGTCGTTAATGTTCTCGGTTTTCACCTTCAAAACCGCATAAGGGCGGTCGTTATCATCGGTCTGCTTGTCGGGGTCAATGTTAACAAAACCGACGACTTCCTTAAACGAGCCTGGTTTCACCTCGAGCTGGGCGACAGAATTATAGGCAAAACCCATAAACACCATCAGCAATAGTAAAAGTTTTCTCATAGTTATTGTTAATAATTTGCAAATGTCTAAAAACTTCGAATATTTACTGCAAAAATACTAAATATTTTAATATTTGTCAAGATTTTATAAAAAAAAGCGCCGCGATTGCGTCGCTTTTTTTTTATTTAGCGAACTGTACAGCTCGCGTCTCTCTGATGACCGTAATCTTGATCTGTCCCGGATAGGTCATCTCGGTTTGGATCTGACGTGAGAGATCGTATGCGATTGTATCGGCTTCCTGGTCGCTGACCTTGTCGGCTCCGACTATGACGCGGAGCTCGCGGCCTGCCTGGATAGCGTAGGTCTTCACCACACCCGGGTAAGATAGTGCCATCTTCTCGAGTTTGTTCAGACGCTGGATGTAAGCCTCCACCACCTCGCGGCGGGCACCCGGACGGGCACCTGAGATAGCGTCGCACACTTGGACTATAGGTGCAATGAGCGATTCCATTTCTATTTCGTCGTGGTGAGCACCGATAGCGTTGCACACATCGGCTTTCTCCTTGTACTTCTCCGCTGTCTTCATACCGAGAATGGCGTGCGGCAGTTCTTCCTCGTTTTCGGCCACTTTACCGATATCGTGAAGCAAACCTGCGCGTTTTGCCACTTTAGGATTCAAGCCCAACTCAGCTGCCATGGTGGCGCAAAGCTTAGCTGTCTCGATAGAGTGCTGCAGAAGGTTCTGTCCGTATGATGAACGATATTTCATACGACCTATCATTCTCACCAACTCAGGGGCGAGATTGTGTATGCCAAGGTCGATGACTGTACGCTTACCTGTCTCAATTATTTCCTGTTCGACCTGTTTCTCAACCTTCTTCACCACCTCTTCGATACGTGCCGGGTGGATACGACCGTCGGTGACGAGTTTCTGCAGTGACAGACGGGCAATTTCACGGCGGATCGGGTCGAAGCCTGACAGCAGAATGGCGTCTGGGCTGTCGTCTATGATGATTTCAACTCCGGTCAATGACTCGAGGGCGCGGATGTTACGTCCCTCACGGCCGATTATGCGTCCTTTTATTTCGTCATTTTCAATGTTGAACACCGAAACAGTGTTCTCGATGGCGTGTTCTGAAGCTGTTCTCTGGATGGTTTCAAGCACTATCTTCTTGGCATCCTGGTTGGCCGACATCTTAGCCTCCTCGACTATTTCCTTGGCGAGAACCATAGCCTCTGCGCGGGCCTCGTCTTTCACAGCCTCTTTAAGCTGTTCTTTAGCCTCGTTTACTGTAAGTCCTGAGATGGATTCGAGCATCTTTTTCTGCTCATCGTGAATCTTGTCGAGTTCTGCCTGACGTTTGGCGAGATTTTCCTGCTGGTTTGTAAGTGTTTGTTGCTGATGGTTCAGGTCGTTGGCCTTGCGGTTGAGCTCCTCGTTGCGCTGGTTAACCTGCTGCTGCATCTGCTGCACACGGCTCTCAGCTTTCTGGATCTCACGTTTCTTTTCGTTGGTTTCCTTCTCGTAATCTGACTTCATCTGCAGGAATTTTTCCTTAGCCTGCAAAATCTTGTCTTTCTTGATTACTTCTCCTTTTTCCTTTGCCTCTTCCAGTAACTGCTGGCTTTTCTTTGTCAATGCGTTACGCATCATAGTGGTTGCCAACAGCACACCAAGTCCCAGTCCTACGACACCTATCGCTGCGTAAATGATAACTGTGCTGATTTGTAGTAATAACATTTTTTAAAATAAGATTTTACTCTTCCGCGGGAAGAAAAGAATCTGCCTGCCCAAAGGGATCGTAAACCCTTGAATATTACGCTTATGGCTGCCACGATACGCAAACGTCCACTGGCGTTAAAGCTCCTCTTGCGAGGATGAGGCCTGTTTTTGTACCCATGAGTCAACCTGTTAATTGTTGTTAGTGTTAAGGTTACATCATGCGTCGGGCAGACAGATAAATCTTATAAGTTTTCAGTCAACAATGCATCGATCACATCGAGCTGCTTGTCGAGATATTGGTCCTTGAATGCGGAGTCATTTTCATACTTCACCACGCTTGTAGCGAACTGGATGCATGCCATTGAGACCAGCGACAAATAGTCCTTGTCTGTGTATACCCTCTTATAATCGTTCACCCGTTCGTTAATCAGTTCGGCCGCTCTCCGCACCTTATCCTCGTCAGCTTTGTCAATTGTCAGACGATAATTGCGTTCAGCAACGGTAACATTGATCTTTATTTCATCACTTTCGCTCATCTTCGTCTAAATTTATGACTGTTCGGCGTTCAATATCGCAACACATTGATCTATTTCCTTAACCAATGCCTTGATCAACTGCCTACTATCTTCTATTTCCTTCTCGTTTCCGAGTGCGTTAACAATAGTTGTTTTATTAAATTTATCTTTCAATTCCGCGTTCTCCTTCTGAAGAGCCTCCAGATTGCTCTGCAGCTCCTCATTACGGCGAACCAGCTCACTGTTCCGGTCGACAAGCTGATTCTTCAGCGCAACGAGCTTCCTGAGCTTCACTTCAATTTCTGAAAGTCTTACACTTAAATCAGCCATCTTCGTTTACAGTTTACTTTAGAATTTCCGCACAAAGATAAGCATAAATATGGCACCTTGCAAACTTTTTTTTGAAAAATTTCAAAAGGAGTTCATTTGAGGCCCTTACACATGTACACAAAGACGTATTTAACTGGTTTTCCGCAACGTTCCACTACAATTGTGTCGCATGGTATCACCTCTTTGAACAGGGGTTCGATATAGCGCTCCGGGGCGTAATAGTCGGAACTTTCGTCCAAGAACCAATAATCGGCACCTTTCTGAAGCCCTCCCCTGTACTCGTTTATCCAGGTATATTTATGAATTTCGGTTATGTCTCTTATTCCATACATATTGATTCCCAACGGATAAGCCACGTAATAATCCAGATTGGCCATAGGGAACCACTTCAAGCCTATCATGCCGTCTTCGGCCTTCATCATCCCCTCGTCTATGCTTTGCTGACGAATCTCCTGAAAATCATCTTTTATCGAGCGCCAACCGTATATGGATTTGGTGATGTCAGAATCGCCGTAATTCACAGTGGTTTTTGATTTTTCATCAAAATTCAGAGGGACTATGCCTGTTTTTATTTCGACTACTCCCAACACCAGAACTGCGACCATCAGTATCAACGCGGCTTTAATCGGCTTAAACGATTGTTTTTCAGCCATATATGCAGCCGGGAAAAGCAACAGCATGGAAAATGCCGGTGCCGACCAATGAGGCAGAATCGGACGTGTCAGCGCAAAAAACCAAAACACTCCTATGAAAGGCAAAGCCACTGTCAGAAGCAATCTCCGGCTGGTCTCCTCCATATACTTGTTACCCTTCCACATAGCGACTAAAGCTATGATTATCAACACATAGTTGATCGGATTATTATATCCCAACTCTCCTAAAATCTCACCCAAAAACACTCCCGGTTTAGGGATTCCGAACAGACTCACCCTGTCGCCATGGAAAGTGAAACTTATGAAGTCGTTTTGCAGATTCCAAATCAAAATCGGCAGAGCACACACGGCAGTTATCAGCGCCGCAAGATATAAATATTTGTTTTTCAATTGTTTGCGGTCATACATAAGCACATACAACCCGACTCCCACCCATATGAATGCCGCAGAATATTTCGAGAGTATGGCCAAACCTGCAAAGAGTCCGCCGAGCAGCATAGCACCGCCCTTCCCTTCTGGAGCTCTGAACGAGCTGAGGAAACAATAGAACGACAGCAACACAAACAGCATCATCGGGGTGTCTGGCATAATGAAAATGCCAGTGATGACGAATGCGTAAAATGAGGCTGTGTAAAGCAAGGCGGCATACAAGCCCGTCAGTTTGCCCTTAATAAGACAGCCGAGCTTATATATAATAAAGGTATCTACAGTCATAAAGATAACCGACGACAGACGCAAGGCAAACTCGCTGTCAAACAATAGGTTAAGGCTAAAGATCTGCATCATCCAGCCAACCATTGCCGGATGGTCGAAATGACTCCAATCGGGATACATGGCGTATGTCCAATAATAAACCTCGTCGTTGCCGAACTCTATGAACGCAGCCAAAAATCCACGCACTATAACGCTGATTATCAGCAGCCAACCTATGTATTTGTCGATTTTATTTTCCTGAATTCCCATGTCTTCTGACTATAAAAAACCATCTTAAATATGCCAAAACCACTATGATGTAAACCGCCCACATCAGATATGTGCGGCCCTTCATCACCTTAGCCTTGTCCAAATCAAAGAAATACTGATATTGATGACGTACCAGCGGATTGAGATACAAGGTGTTACCATTGTCAAACTCTATCTCGACCCTGATGTAGGTATCGTCTTTACCAAACGGACAAACGCCTTCCGAAACATTGGCCAGCGTCTGCTTTACAATGGCATTCTGCCCAATGAAACGCATCTCTTCAGCTGTAGCCGTAACAGCCACACGGATAGTGTCATTTTCAAGCTTAACATATTGCAGCTCAGGAACTTCAGCCAAGTTCCCCTTATATTTTACAGCATAGGAGTTGCCGGCTTCCAAGGCCTTGAGTATGGCATCTCCGTCATTGTCGGCTATGCAAGCCGTGGTATACTGATTGCCTGTAGCGATAATATTCACACGATGACCGTTAGAAAGAGCTATATCCCAGTAATACAACGAATTATCATTCGGACTCAGAGCCTCCATCACCCGATAATGGTCCAAACGTGTCAGCTCGCCTTGTTTGAATCCTTTTGAAGGATGTGCCAAAGCAACCAATCGGGTCGTCTTTTTCAGTTGATCTATGTTAAACTGCTTATAATGAACGCTTTGCAGAAACGGATAATCGATTTTTCGTTTTTTGTCGTAGCCCAAGCAGAGGTAACGCGCCCCACCCAGGGCATAGCCGTATTCATACACCTTAACACCCTGATCTTCAATATTGTCAGAGCGAAAATCCATATAATTCACTCTATTGATTTCGGAATAAGGGTTATAGATGAAATCTCCGTGAAAAGGCTCGATATCTGCAAAAATGTATGAGGGCACCGCCAGATATAACACCAGGAAAAACAACAGTACAGCCCCGACTATTCCAGTCAGCGCTAGGTAAAACGGATTACTCTTAACCTTGTTCCAAAACTTCTTTTCCGCCATGTCAAGCCTGTTTTATAAGACGTTTTATCTTCATCCTGAAATCCCAGGGAAGCCCTTGTATCATAAACTGGATGATATTGTATTTCCAATATAAAAACTTCATTTTCAATCGTTTGCCCAACGGAAGACTTTTCAGCGTTTGCTTAAGCATGTCTTCAGTAAGAAAACCGTTGCCGTCGTCGCCTGTCAAGTTGCTTGGCACACCGTCTGTCTTGGTAATCACAGCTATCACGTGGCCCGACTCTGCTTTAGCGGTTTCAACCTCGGCAAAGCCTGCCAAAAGTGAGGCGACATCATAACGTTCAGTTTTATTCCAAATTGTCAACTTACCGTCTTCTTCGCAAATATTGAACTGATGGAAGCCCTTGTAATGCTCTGTCTCAGCCTCATTGGGATGATGGTTCAGGTAAAGCTTGCCTCCAATCTTCAGTGTATCAAGCGCTTCATAAATTCCTTTCAGTGGATTTGAAGAATGATCCAAGGCATTTTGGATGATGACCAAATCCACATCATGTTTTGTATAGAAAGCCGACAGATACTCCATCATGCCGTAGTCGATTTGCGGCAGATTTTTACGGTATTTTTTTAAAATTCTGTTGAAAAACGGCGCCAGCGGATCGACATAATGTATGTCCAAAGGAGTTTTTTCATTGTTTTTCCTGAAATAATTGCCAGTGGCATAGCTCATGCCGGCACCCACGTCCAAAACCATTGGATTATCATGATTTTCAAGGAATTGCAGTGCATCGAAAGATTCCAATTCGACGTAATCGCCGTAATGCGACCACTTCATAAGGCCGTCGAACGGACGTTTCCAACGATAGACGTTGTTCCAAAACGCCAGTTCGTAAGGTATGCCTTCAATCCACTTCTGAATATTTGAATCTTTCAAAGCCATCTCAAAAAATCATGATGCAAAGTTAAAGATTTTTAACAAATAAACGCCATTTCGATAAAATTTTGTATTTTTGCAAATTAATATTTTTAGCAGTTTTAAATATGGATTCAAATCCAAAGGAAAATATAATTGAAGAAGTAACGAATAAGGATTACGAATTCGGTTTTGTGACCGATATCGAGACCGATTTCATCCCGAAAGGCCTGAATGAGGACATTATTCGCCTTATTTCGAAGAAGAAAGAGGAGCCTGAGTGGCTGTTGGATTTCCGTTTGAAGGCGTTCCGTCACTGGCAGACGCTGAAGATGCCTACATGGGCGCATCTCACCATCCCACCAATTGATTTTCAAGATATTATATATTATGCCGCGCCAAAACAGCGCAAGGCAAAGAGTTTGGATGAGGTCGACCCGGAGCTTTTGGCAACCTTCGACAAGCTTGGAATATCGCTCGACGAGCAGAAAAAGCTCTCTGGAGTGGCTGTCGACGCTGTGATGGACTCCACTTCAGTGAAGACCACGTTCCAGGAGACGCTTTCAAAGCATGGCATCATATTCATGTCGTTCAGCGAGGCGGTTAAACAGCATCCTGAACTGGTGAAGAAATATCTCGGCAAGGTCGTTCCTTACACCGACAACTTCTTCGCGGCTTTGAACTCGGCAGTGTTCAGCGACGGCTCGTTCTGCTATGTGCCGAAAGGCGTGCGCTGCCCTATCGAACTCTCCACATACTTCAGAATTAACGCGGCCAACACTGGTCAATTCGAAAGAACTTTGATTGTCGCCGACGAAGGCGCATACGTGAGCTACATGGAGGGCTGCACCGCCCCGCAACGCGATGAGAATCAGTTACATGCGGCTATTGTGGAAATCATTTCAGAGAAAGATGCTGAAGTGAAATATTCAACAGTTCAGAACTGGTATCCGGGCGATAAGGACGGCAAAGGCGGCATTTACAACTTCGTCACAAAACGTGGCATCTGCCGCGGCGACAACGCCAAGATTTCGTGGACACAAGTCGAGACAGGCTCTGCCATCACTTGGAAATACCCGAGCTGCATACTGAAAGGCGACAACACTGTGGCTGAGTTCTATTCAGTGGCAGTCACAAATAACTATCAGCAAGCCGACACCGGCACAAAGATGATTCACATCGGCAAAAACAGCCGTTCGACAATCATCTCGAAAGGTATCTCGGCAGGTCACAGCCAAAACGGTTATCGTGGTTTGGTGAAAGTCGTTCCTGAAGCCTCGAACTGCCGTAACTTCTCGCAATGCGACTCTTTGCTGTTGGGCGACCAATGCGGCGCCCACACCTGGCCTTACGTGGAATGCGGCAACGACAGCAGCATACTCGAACACGAGGCCACCACATCGAAGATTTCAGAGGACCAGCTGTTCTACTGCAACCAGCGCGGCATCCCGACAGAGAAAGCTATCGGCTTGATTGTCAACGGATACGCCAAGGATGTCTTGAACAAGCTGCCGATGGAGTTCGCAGTCGAAGCGCAGAAATTGTTATCGATAACCCTGGAGGGATCTGTAGGTTAATTCGGTAGGGATAACGCATGCGTTATCCGTACAGGATGCAAATGAAAAATAAAAAATTAAATATATGTTGTTAAATATTAAGAATTTACATGTCTCAATCGGAGACAAGGAAATATTAAAAGGCTTCAACCTCGGAGTTAACGAGGGCGAGATTCACGCCATCATGGGTCCTAACGGAACAGGCAAGAGCACTTGGGCAGCCGCCGTCACAGGACGCGAGGGCTACGAAATCACCGAAGGCGAGATCTGGTACAAAGGTCAGAACATCGTCGGCATGCCACCAGAGGAACGCGCTAACCTTGGCATCTTCCTGAGTTTCCAGTATCCAGTGGAGATCCCAGGCGTTTCGATGCAGAACTTCATGCGCACAGCCGTCAACTCGAAGCGTGAATATCAAGGACTTCCACCGATGTCAATGATTGAGTTCACCAAGATGATGAAGCAGAAGCAGGCCATGGTGGAAATCACAGAGAAACTGCAGAACCGCTATGTCAATGTGGGCTTTTCGGGTGGCGAGAAGAAGAAAAACGAGATCTTCCAGATGGCTATGCTCGAACCTGAGCTTTCCATACTCGACGAGACCGACTCGGGTTTGGATATCGACGCTTTACGTATCGTGGCAAACGGCGTCAACCAGCTTCACAACGAGCACAACGCCTTTGTGGTAATCACTCACTATCAACGACTTCTGGACTATATCGTGCCTGATTTCGTGCATGTGATGTACGACGGCCGCATAGTGAAGTCGGGCGACAAGAAACTCGCACTCGAGCTTGAAGAGAAGGGTTACGAATGGGTTAAAGAACTGAAACTCTAACACTTACGACCATGGCTTATCTCGAAAACAACATAACGGTCGGAAAGAATCAGAGTCGGCAGCTCGTGCTATTGGACGACAGCAGTCATCTGCAGTCGAACGAGGAGCAGTGCGACATAGTGATGGAGGAAAACTCCACGCTTGAGTTGTACAGGATTCAGAACCTCAACGACGATTCCCATCTGACCACTCACATCAATATACAGCAGGCCGCCAACAGCAGCGTACACTTCGTGTTGGTGACGTTCAACACAGGCTATGTGCAGAACAACATCAATGTTGACCTCAACGGTGAGGGTGCCGACCTCCAGATTTACGGTCTGTACCTGCTCGACAAGAAACAGCACGTCGAGAATCTCATGAAAATCAACCATAACGTGCCCAACTGCAGCAGCAATGAGAAGTTCAAAGGCATTTTGGACGACGAGGCATCGGCAGTTTTCAACGGTCATGTGATGGTGGCACCGCACGCGCAGAAAACCAATGCATATCAGAACAACAGCAACATAATTCTCACCGACAAGGCCAAGATCAACACCATGCCATTCCTTGAGATTTATGCTGACGACGTGAAATGTTCACACGGCACCTCCACCGGTCAGCTCGACCAGGATGCCATGTTCTACATGCGCCAGCGCGGCATCAAGAAAGAAGATGCCAGAATGCTTCTGATGTATGCTTTTGCCGCCGAAATCAGCAACCATATCAAGATTGAAAGCGTCCACGACAGCATAGACGACATGATAAAACGCCGCCTGAAAGGCGAACTCTCCAGCTGCGACACCTGCATCTTCCAGTGCAGCAACAAAGAGAAAGTTTTTAAAATTGATTTAAGTAAAATATAATTTCATATATTTTCGGAATATTTAACACTATAATAATAAAACTATGAAAAACATCTACAAGCAGAGCACAGTTCTCTTCATGGCATTAGCAGTTATTGCCATGATTCTTACAGGATGCAAGAAAAGTGATTCAAACAATGGCGGCGGAGTCACCCCTGTCCCACCGACAAGCAACTATGGAACTATCACCTTTGGTAACCAGTCATTTACAATTTCTCATAGCGGCTATACCGTCGACTATGACGAAGATCTACAAGCAAACATCGTCGGTATCGGATTAGCTACAGCTGATGACGAAAAGGGAGCAGCAATAGCAATTCCATTATACTCGACAGTTCCTACCGGACAGTTTTCAATCGTAATATCAGAAACTCCAGAGGAGGGTGATGCCGGATTGGCAATTGTGTTAAATTCAAATCCAGCGTACATCGCTACACAAGGATCAATCACTATCAACCAAAACGGCAACAACTACACTATTGATGCAAGCGGTTCATCAATGGCATTGTCAGGAGGTGATGTAAAATCTTTCACAGTGCATTTCACCGGACCGTTACCGTATTACGAAGACGAAGATTAATATTCGTATCTAATAAAAAACCATCTTCTCGAACGGGGAGATGGTTTTTTTATTTATCACTTTGTGGTATTAGTAATTCCTTTACTTTAATTTTTTTGTTACTTTTTCTTGCATATTAATAAATAATTTGTATCTTTGCAGCATGAATATTAAAAGTAGCGATATTACTAAACTAAAGCTCTGTCAAATTGCAGAGATACAGTCCGGTATATATATAAAAGGTATATCCGAAGGAGATGTGTCATGTCTGCAGGTTAAAGATCTGTTAATAGATGCACCAGAGATTACTGCAACAAAGACAAATCACAGCAAAAAGATTGAGAGATATTTGTTGAAAAAAGGCGACATTCTTTTTGCATGCAAAGGCATCACATATCTATGCAAAGTCTTTGATTATGATATTCCTGCCGTGGCATCAACAACATTGTATTCAATAAGATTACAAACAAATATTATTACTCCAGAGTATCTTTGTTGGTATATGAACCACCCTACTATTGCTGCAGCAATAAACAACGAAAGAATGGGCACCGGTTCGCCATTGATACGAAAAGAAGTTATAGATAATCTTGAAGTTGTCATACCAAATCTTGAAACACAAGAAAAGATAGTTGAGATTTCAGAACTTCAAAAACGCGAAAACAAACTCGTTAAACTGATACAGCAAAAGAAGACACAATTAACTAACCAATTGATAATAAATAAATTAAACATATAAAATGGATACAAAAAAGATAACCCAAGACGACATCAACCGTACAGTTTGGAAGGCATGCGACACTTTTAGAGGCGTGATTGACCCGAGCCAGTATAAGGATTACATCCTTACGATGCTATTTTTGAAATATGTGAGCGATGTTTATAAGTCGAAGTTTCAGGATTATGTTAAAAAATATGAAGGAGACGCAACTCGTGCAGAAAGAGCTATGCGTCACGAAAGATTTGTTGTGCCAGAGAAGAGTTCGTATGATTATCTTTACGAGCACAGAAATGCATCAAACATCGGAGAATTGATTGACGAAGCTCTTGCCGACCTTGAAGACGCCAACCGAGAGAAGATGAGTAGCGAAGACGGTAGCAGCATTTTCAGGAACATCAGTTTCAACAGTGCAAATCTTGGCGAAACAAAGGAGAAAAATGCAAGATTAAGAAACTTGCTTCAAGATTTCAGAGGAGTGGAATTGGATGAATCGCATTTGGAGAACAACGATATCATTGGCGATGCATATATGTATCTCGTTTCAACATTTGCTGGTGAAGCAGGCAAGAAAGCCGGAGACTTCTTCACCCCAGCCGAAGTATCAACCCTACTCGCAAAACTGACAAAAAGCAATCCGGGAGCAAGAATTTGCGACGTGACTTGTGGCTCAGGCTCATTGCTGATTAAAGCAGGAAAAGAAGTAGGAAACAACAACTTCTCGTTATACGGACAGGAAGTGAATGGCAGCACTTGGGCTTTAGCAATGATGAACATGTTTTTGCATGGCTTCGACAACGCTGTTATCCGTTGGGGCGACACTTTGCGCAACCCTAAATTGAAAGTGAACGATAAATTGATGAAATTTGACACGGTTGTAGCAAATCCTCCATTTTCGCTTGACAAATGGGGCGCTGAAGAGGCTGCCAACGACCCGTACAACCGTTTCTGGCGCGGCATTCCACCAAAAAGTAAGGGTGATTGGGCATTTATCAGTCACATGCTAGAGGTTGCAGATGAAAACTCTGGTAAAGTTGGCGTGATTATTCCTCACGGAGTGCTTTTCAGAGGCGGAAGCGAAGGTAAGATTCGCCAATACATACTTGAAAATGAGCACATTTTGGAAGCTGTTATCGGATTGCCGGCGAATTTGTTCTATGGCACAGGAATACCAGCTGCCATTGCCATTTTCCGTAAAGGAAGAAACTCAGAAAACGTGTTGTTTATCGATGCAAGTCGCGAATTTGAGAACGGCAAAAACCAGAATAAACTTCGCACGCAGGATATTGAGCATATTGTTAGCACATATCGCAAGTTCACTAATGGTGAGTTGAAACCAGGCGTTGTTGAAGACAAATACGCATTTGTAGCAACACCTGACGAAATTCGCGAGAATGACTACAACCTAAACATCCCGCGTTATGTTGATACATACGAAGAGGAAGCTGAAGTTGACATTCCTGCAGTGCAAAAAGAAATAGAGCAATTAGAAAGCGAACTTGTTGAAGTTCAAGCAAAAATGAAGGATTATTTAAAAGAGTTAGGGTATTAGTATCATTTCGAGGATATCCTCGAAATGGTCGAGAGTATTAATTATTAAAAACCAAATAATATGAACAAACGACTTACAAAAAAGACAATGACACTGTTTGAAAGCATCAAACATATTGATGAAAACGGTGTGGAGTACTGGACATCGCGCAGCATGTGGAAAGTTTTGGAATACACAGAATACAGACACTTTCTACCTGTAATTGAGAAAGCCAAGATAGCCTGCGAAAACAGCGGTCAGAGAATAGAGAACCATTTCGAGGATATCCTCGAAATGGTAGAGATAGGTTCTGGTGCAGAACGTCCTCTTGATTCTGTCAAACTTTCACGCTATGCATGCTATCTTATTGTGCAAAATGCCGACCCAAGCAAAACGATTGTCGCTCAAGGACAAACCTATTTTGCCATCCAGACCCGCATTGCTGAAGTTCAGCAGATGAAGGAATATCAAGCGCTTTCAGACGAAGAAGAAAAACGTCTGTTTTTGCGTACAGAGCTTCAAAAACACAACTCAGAATTGGCAAGCGCCGCAAAAGATGCCGGTGTTATCGATTCCAGAGATTATGCAATTTTTCAAAACTATGGCTATCAAGGACTTTATGGCGGCATGACTGCAAAAGACATCCATGCCAGAAAAGGTTTGAAACAGAGTCAGAAGATTTTGGACCATATGGGAAGCACCGAACTTGCCGCCAACCTTTTCCGTGCAACACAAACAGAAGAAAAGCTTCGACGCGAGAATATCAAAGGTAAGCAAAAAGCCAACATGACACATTATGAAGTCGGCGCAAAAGTACGCCAAACCATTAAAGAGCTTGGTGGCACAATGCCAGAAGATTTGCCAACAGTTGAGAACATAAAAGCTGTTGAAAAGAAAAAACAGAAAATGTTGGAGGCAAAAACATCAAATAACAAACAAGATTAAACAAATACAATTAAGAATATGAACAAAATTGAATCATTATTCAAAGAATGGCAATCTCTTCAACCAGTTAAAGAAGAGTACCAACAGAGAGTCGACCAGAAGTTTATGTTGGAGTTCAACTACAATTCAAATCACATCGAGGGCAACACACTCACTTATGGACAAACAGAGATGCTGCTGATGTTTGGAAAAGTTGTAGATGAAGCCAACATGAAAGATTTGGAAGAAATGAAAGCTTCCAATGTGGGATTGAAGATGGTGAAAGAGATGGCTTTAGATAAAGAGCAGCCTCTAACCGAATACTTTATAAGAACTTTGCACAAAACATTGCTTCGCGAGGACTATACTGTATATAAGCAACTTCCTGATGGTACGAACACATCTTATGTCATACACGCAGGACAATACAAAACACGGCCAAACTCTGTTATAACACCAACTGGCGAGCATTTTGAATATGCTTCACCTGAAGAAACACCTGCTTTAATGACGGATCTGATACAATGGTATAACCAAGCAGAAAAAGAAGGCTCAATGACACCGATTGAGTTGGCGACATTGTTCCACTATCGCTATATCAGAATCCATCCGTTTGAAGACGGCAACGGCAGAATCTCACGATTGATAATGAACTACATTTTGTATCGTCATGGATTTCCGATGATTGTGGTAAAAAGTAAGGACAAAAGCAATTATCTAACCGCCCTTAACAAATGCGATGTTGCTGTTGGCCCAGTTCCATCCGATGGCGCACATGCAGAATTATCACAAATAAAGCCGTTTGTTGAGTATATGAGCAAATGCTTGGAAAGAGCCTTGGAAATCAGCATCAAAGGAGCCAAAGGAGAAAGCATTGAGGAGGCTGATGATTGGAAAAAGAATCTAAAAACAAAGTATCGCAATCAAATCAATAAACCAGAAGTAACCGTAGAAACAGAAGAACGTGTAATAGAAGAGTTTTCTAATTTATTGAGAAAAATAGACGAAGAGTTATTTGAGTTTTATTCTATATTCACTGTGGTTGAATGGAATCCTGCAAATGGGAAATATCATGATGACACAACAAGGGGAAACTGTTTTGCTGATATTGAATTTCTTAAGGAGTTTGGCACGATTAAGAGTAGTTTTAGCATTCAGATCAAATTAACAATACAACAGTTTCTATATAAAACAACCATATTGTATCACAAATGGTCTATGCCAGCATTTGTGATATACAACAAGGATCTACATTATAATGAATCTATTACTGACCAAGACAAGGAAGACATAATTAATAAAATCGGCAACCTTATCAATCAGTTTATTGAAACTCAAGGTTTTACGCTCCATGGCCCAAGATTATAACAAACAATAATTGACACAGTAATACGTAATGACAAACAACAACCAACATATCCCCTCCGGCTACAAGCCCTCGCCCCTCGGCATTATTCCAGAAGACTGGGAAGTGAAGAGACTGAGAGATGCATGTGATTATGTTGACTATAGAGGCAAAAGCCCCAACAAGTCCTCCGATGGAATATTTCTTGTAACAGCAAAAAATATTAGAGATGGTTATATTGACTATAACATATCTAAGGAATTCATTCCAATAGATGAATTTGACGAAACCATGCGCAGAGGAAAAGCACAAATAGGAGATGTATTAATTACAACGGAAGCACCTTTGGGTCATATAGCGCAAATAGACAATCCCAACATTGCTCTTGCACAACGAGTAATCAAATACAGCGGTAAAAATGGGCTTCGTAACACATATTTGAAATACTATCTTATGTCTGAAGGCTTCCAAACAATACTGATTGCTAATGCAACAGGAAGCACTGCTCTTGGAATAAAAGGAAGCCGATTACACCAATTACCTATTATTATCCCTAGCACAGAGGAACAAGACCGTATCATTTCATCACTTCAACTTTGGGACACTGCCATCGCCAAGCAGACAGCTCTGATAGAGCAACTCACCCTGCGCAAGCGCGGCCTCATGCAGCAACTGCTCACGGGAAAGAAACGGCTGAAAGGGTTTGATGGGGAATGGAAGCGGATAAAATTAGGTGACATAGCAGAAAGAATTACAAGAAAAAACGAGGAAAACAATCAAAATGTGGTTACTATATCCGCACAAAGAGGTTTTGTGGTACAAACAGAGTTTTTTAATAAAAGTGTAGCTAGTGAGACCTTGGATAACTACTTCTTAGTTCATAAAGACGAGTTTTGCTACAACAAAAGCTACTCCAACGGTTACCCGATGGGAGCAATAAAGCGCTTAAAGACTTTTGAGAAAGCGGTAGTAACGACACTATACATTTGCTTTGCCTTAAAAGGCGAAACAACAACCAACATCGACTTCTTTGAACAATACTGCGAATCGGGTATATTAAACAATGAACTTATAAAAGTGGCTAATGAAGGTGGTCGCGCGCATGGTTTGCTTAATGTCACTCCATACGATTTCTTTAATATGCATATGAGTGTTCCTAGCATTAATGAACAAAACGCGATAGCATCCGTTTTAGTAAACGTAGACAAAGAAATCGAGATACAAAAACAAAAACTGGCGGCCATGCAGGAGCAGAAGAAGGGGCTGATGCAGGTGCTACTGACGGGAAAAAGGAGGATAGCTATATGAAAGAAGAGAATAGAGTTGTCTTTTTTTCAAAAGAAGATATGGCTGGCGGTTTTGAGCTTCAAAAAGGCGAGCACATTCTTCGTGGAGACATAAAACAAGAATACGTTGATATCAACGATATTTTAGAATTATACAATATCAAAAAGTATATTGACAACGAATTGTATCTGAAAAGCTGGACTACAGATGATATAAATAATTTTAAACAAAAGATTGTTTCTTTTGGCAAAATAATCGCACAATTCATGTCAGCAATTACTAATGAAAACTTTGACCAAATATATCAATACATAATATTTGATTATGAAAAATCGTTTTGGGAATTAATTAATAACCTTAACCTATCTAAAAATATTTCTAAAGATAAACTGCTTGGCGTATTAGAGAACAAATCATATATAAAATACGAGATATTACAAAACAAACAGATAGTTGAGCATTTTGATAAAGTGCTAAAAACTTTCTTTCTTAATCATCCCGAATCTGCGGAGATAGTTTTATCTGTTTACGAAGTTAAAAAAGACAACAATGAAAGTCCGTATTATCTTCCTAAAAGTTTGACTGTCGAAGACAAAGAAAATATTATAATAAATTATTTGAATTCATCGCAAACAAATATAAATTACGTCTCCTTAATTCCCAATGCCAGAAACCAAACAGATTTCAAGCTTTCCGACAAAACACGATTATTAGCAAAAAAGTTGTATGCTAAAGAAACTGAAAGATTTTTTGCAGAGACAAATGGTATAAAATTTGGTGTATCGGTCGGTTTTTCTGATAATCAAGAGACTATTAAGGACGCATCCTTATCGAAAGATAATCTAACTGCTTATTATTCATATAGTTCGGATTTTATAAAACAAAACCGTGATCCGCACCAATTGTTCGAAATGTTCACAGTGCTTTTTGAGTATCTTGATGAACAGAGTAGAATAGAATTAATAAGCAAACCGAGCCAATTAGATGTCATCGAAAGAGCAATGGGACTTAAGTCTAAAAATGATTATTTAACTAGCCATTTGTTTAAAATATATAACATCACTTCACATTTACAAATTGTTGGATTCAGAAATGAGTTGGGAAAAATGGGGATTAGTTTAGAAGATACACTAAAGCACATTTATACCATAACTTTTCCCGAAAAATATGGTTACGCAAATAATGCTCGATTTTCAATTCCAACTGGAAAAACATTTTTAGAAAAAGTTAGGTTTATCGCCCCCGAATTCGAATCATTAATAAAGCAGTATAAACTGTTTGTTGAAAACAATGAAATTGATTATGAGTTACTGCAAATCTCTTCAAACCCAATTTCAATCAACGATATTCCAAGTCTGAATACAAACAAATACATTTACTTCAATGATAAGAATACTAACATAAAAAGTATTTCAAATGTTTTCTTCTCAGATCAGACTCTTCTCGCATATGTTGAACCATATAAAGAAAAGCAATACCGTAACTTTTTTGAGCTGCTTTCACATGAACATGTACAATATGAAAACTATGCAGATTATCAAAAGAATCATTTAAAATATTTGATTGACAAAAATCAGATTTTTGTTGATAAATCAGGGCAAATACAGTTTGTGAATCCATCAAGAATATTGATTCTCAACGATTTATATACTAATAGCGTGGCATCATATTACAGATATACGAATTCATTCCAAAAAGAAGTATTACAAATGGAAAAAGAGAATATTGTATTTTTTGAAAGTTCTTTGTTTTCAAAACCAGAACAGGACTATTTTAACTTTTTCCTAAACAAAAAAGAATTTACTAATGGATATGATTTAAGAAACAAATATCTGCATGGAACCCAAGCTAACCCCGAAGATATACAACAGCATGAAGACGCCTACTTTATATACCTTAAACTTATTGTCTTATTATTATTGAAAATAGAAGACGATTTAATTATTCACATTGTGTTAGATAAATTAAAATCAAAAGAATCAAATAAACAAAATAACCCATGACCCTCATCTCTTTCAAAGAAAACGATATCAGCCAAATCCCGGCGCTGGAACTGCTTCAAAAGATGGGATATAAATATATCTCACCGGAGGAGGCTTTTGAGATGCGCGGCGAGAAGACGTCGAATGTGCTACTCGAAGAGGTGCTGCGACAACAGCTGCGCGAGCTCAACTCCATCCGCATCGGCAGTCACAGCGAGGCACGTTTTTCGGAACAGAACATCGAAAACGGCATAATAGCACTGCGCAACGTATCAATGGAAGGCGGCTATATCAACGGCAACGAAACGGTGTATAACATGCTCACCCTCGGCAAGGCTTTCGAGCAAAGCATCGACGGCGACAAGAAAAGCTATACCATGCGCTACATCGACTGGGAGCATCCCGAGAACAACGTGTATCACGTTACGGAAGAGTTTGCGGTCACACGAGCTGGAATGAACGACACTTATCGTCCCGACATAGTGCTGTTTGTGAATGGTATCCCGCTGGTTATAATCGAATGCAAACGTCCAGATGTCAAAGGCGCTGAGGAACAAGCCATCTCACAACATCTGCGCAACCAGCAGGAAGACGGCATCAGAAGTCTGTATATGTATAGCGCATTACTTCTCGCAATCGGGAACAGCTTCGGAAGCTATGCCACTACTGGCTCTCCAGCCAAATTCTGGAGCAAGTGGCATGAGATGTTTAAAAACAAGGATGAGGAGAATGAATATCGCTCACGTTTGTTCAATTTGGTTAATGAAAATAACGATATAACTCGCGAGCCAACGATTCAGGATGAATATCTCTACAACCTTTGCCGTCCGGAACGTCTGATCGAGCTAATGTTCCATTTCACCATTTTCGATGCCGGAATCAAGAAACTTACGCGTTATCAGCAATATTTCACCGTAAACCAGACTGTAGAAAGAGTGAAAACCATTGAAGCAGGTCGCAGAAACGGCGGCGTGGTATGGCACACACAAGGCAGTGGCAAGTCGCTGACAATGGTGATGTTAGCGCAAAAGATAGCGCAAGAACCGAGCATAAGAAATCCTCGAATAGTTCTTGTGACCGACCGCACCGATTTGGACAGTCAGATAACAGGTACATTCCGCAAATGCGGCAAAGAAGTGGAGAATGCCACGACTGGTAAGCGTCTCGTTGAACTTTTGGATTGTGACACCGACGCAATAATCACCACAGTTATCAACAAGTTTGAGACCGCTATCAAAACTATCAAAGCACCGCTAACAAATCCGAACATCTTCGTTTTGATTGACGAGGCGCACCGCAGTCAATACAAGGAACTGGCAATTCAGATGAACCGCGTGCTGCCAAATGCATGTAAGATTGCATTCACTGGTACTCCTCTGATGAGGAAGGACAAAAACACGGCACAGACATTCGGCGGAATTATTAGACCTGTTTACACGGTGAAGCAAGCTGTTGTCGATAAGGCGGTTGTGCCGCTATTGTACGAAGGACGCATTGTGCCACAATCAGTTGCGGAAGGTCCAATCGACAGTTTCTTCAACCAAGTCTGTGAGGATTTGACTGAATACCAAACTGCCGACCTTAAAAAGAAATTCTCTCGAACCGATATCATCAACCAAACAGAACAACGAATATACTCCATTGCCACAGATATTTCAAAGCATTACGCCGACAACTGGCAAAACACAGGCTTTAAGGCAATGCTTGTAACACCTAAGAAACGTGTTGCCATTCTTTATAAAAAATATTTGGATGAAATCGGAAAGGTGTCATCGGAAGTGCTTATTACTGCACCTGACGACCGCGAAGGAGAAGAGGTGGCATACGGCGACACACCTCAGGAAGTCAAGAGTTTCTGGAAACAGATGATGGATGAGCATGGAACGCCTCAGAAATATCAGGAAAACCTGATTTCACGTTTTAAGAAGCAGGAGCATCCTGAAATAATGATAGTCGTTGACAAGCTTCTTACCGGTTTTGACGAACCCAAAGTAGCTGTCATGTATCTTGACCGTCCACTTCAAGGTCACAATCTTTTGCAAGCGGTGGCGCGAGTAAATCGTACATGCGAAAGCAAAGATTATGGCTATATCATTGATTATTATGGAGTTTTGTCGGAATTGGATGCAGCAATGACCTTGTATTCCGATTATGACGAGGAAGAGCAGCAAGTGTTTCACGATACCCTTGTCCCTGTTGGAGATAGAATCGCCGAATTGCCACAAAAATATTCCGAGCTTTGGGATATGTTCAAGATGATTCCAAACAAACGTGATTTGGAAGCATATGCGCAATCGTTGAGGATGGAAGACCGTCGGCACGAATTCTATGATAGACTTTCGGCATTTTCATCAGTGTTGCAACTGGCGCTTTCCACTTTGGAATTTCATAAAAACACTGATGAAAGGACCATTCAGCGTTACAAAGACGACCTCAATATGTTCTCGAAGCTGCGGACAGCAGTTCAGTTGCGCTATTCCGATACTGTAGATTACAAGAAATACGAGGCGAGAATTGAAAAGCTCATCAACCATCATGTTGAAAGCGACGCTGTGAAAGTAATCACAAATTTGGTTAATATTTTCGACAAAGAAGATTTTCAGAAAGAAGTTGACAATATCGTCGGAACTACTGCAAAAGCTGATACTATAGCATCGCGAACAGCCAAGTATATCAAGGAAAACATGGATTCAGACCCTGCCTTCTACAAAAAGTTCTCGCAACTGATAAAAGAGACTATTGAAGCATACGAGCAAGGTCGTTTGAGCGACAACGAATATCTGGAAAGAATGATGCAATACAAAGAAAACGTGTTGAATCATACCGACAGCGAGCTTCCGGCTGAGTTTGAGCACAACAATACCGCCAAAGCATTCTACGGCATCGCATTGGAGAACTACAAGCGTTTATTCCCAGAAATGCCGTTTAAAGAGATGGCGTTTGCGACAGCGAAAGCTTTTGACGAGATAATTCGTAAAAACGTTGTCGTTGATGACTCCATTATGGTCGATTGGCTATCGAAAAGCGACATTATCGGACGAATGAAAATCGAGCTTGAAGATGAACTGATAGACAACGTGAAACGCAAATATGCGCTTGATTTCTCGTTTGACGACATGGATATTATTATTGACGGATGTGTGGACGTGGCGAAGATATGGATACGATAAAAGGCGATAGTATAACATACGGTTCAACCGTTATTGACTACGACATTGAATTTGCTCCGAGGAAAACACTTGGAATCAGAGTAAACCCTGATGGTTCGGTATATCTAAAGGCACCAAGTGATACCACATTATTTGATATTCAGCAGAAAGTCAGAAAGAAAGCTGCGTGGATTTTAAGACAAAAACGTTATTTTGAGTCTTTTGGAACGCCGACAACTGCAAGACAATATATCAGCGGCGAGTCGCATCTTTATTTGGGTCGTCAGTATATGCTCCGAATCAAGGAATCGTCGTCAAATGCCGTTAATTATCAAAACAATATCATTGAAATTGAGTGTCGCAACAAGAAAGATGCCGAAAAGATTTTGCAGAAATGGTATCTTGAACGTGCTAAAATCAAAATTAACGAATATGCACAGCCAATAATTGAACATTTTTCCACTTTTGGAGTTAAGCCTAACAAACTGACTGTAAAAAAGATGGATAAAAGGTGGGGCTATTGCACACCTGACGGATGCATATCTTTAAACCCAAGATTGATTTGCGCTCCGAGATGCTGCATTGAGTATGTGATCACCCACGAATTGTGTCATTTGGTTTATCGCAACCACACTAAAGATTTTTATGCATTGTTGTCGAAAGAGATGCCACATTGGGAGAAATGGAAAATTAAACTTGAACGAATGTTAGTGTAAACACATTTATTTACATACCAAACAAATTGTTTAAAATTATTTACTAATTTTGCAAGCTAAATTATACGATTTTGAATCATCTCGATATAGATAAAATAAGAAAGCAGTTCCCGGTGCTGGACCAGAAGGTTTACGGCAAGCCGCTGGTGTATTTCGACAACGCAGCGACCACGCAGAAACCGCTTTGCGTGATTGAGCGCGAGCGCGATTACTACCTGCATGAGAACTGCAACATCCACCGCGGAGTGCATTACCTCAGCCAGATGGCGACGGAGGCTTACGAGAATGCCCGCAAGACCGTGGCACAGTTCATCAATGCGCGACATCCACAGGAGATTGTGTTCACCAGAGGCACAACGGAATCGTTAAATTTGTTAGCAACCTCATTGGGGCAACTTCTTGTCAGTGAAAGAGATAAGGTGGTTGTAAGCGCCATGGAGCATCACTCGAACATGGTCCCGTGGCAGCAGATGCTGTTCCGCTCAAAAGGCGAACTGCTTGTCATCCGCATGGACAAAAACGGTGTCCTTGACTTGAACCATTATGAAGAATTGCTCAAGCAACGTCCGAAAATCGTTTCCATCGCTCACATTTCCAACACTTTAGGCACAGTGAATCCTATCAAGGATATGATAGCTATGGCGCATAAATACGACATCCCGGTGGTGATAGACGGAGCACAGTCGATGGCACATCAGGTGATTGACGTTCAAGACCTTGACTGCGACTTTTATGTATTCTCAGGCCATAAGATGTACGCTCCCATGGGCATAGGCGGTTTGTACGGCAAAATGGAATGGCTCGAGAAGATGCCTCCGTATCAGTTTGGCGGCGAGATGGTCGACACCGTGAGCTTCGAGAAGACCACGTTCAATAAAGTGCCGTTCAAATTCGAGGCAGGAACACCCAATGTGGGCGCAGCTCTTGGTCTTGAGACAGCCGTTAAGTTCATCCAAAGCATTGACCGTCAGGAAGTTGAGGCTTACGAAGACGAACTTCTGAGATATGCCACCGAGAAGCTTTCAAGCATCGAAGGCATGCATTTCATCGGACAAGCTCCGAAACGTAACGGCTTGGTAAGTTTCGTTATTGACGGCATACATCCTTACGACCTCGGCACTATCATCGACAAAATAGGCGTCGCAGTGCGCACAGGACATCATTGCGCCGAGCCGGTGATGACGTTCTTCGGCATCCCAGGAACAGTGAGAGCCTCGTTTGCGATGTACAACACTAAAGAAGAAATTGATATTTTTGTAAAGGCTGTTGAAAGGGCAGCGAATATGCTTAGATGAGTCTTTAGTCGTTAGTCTTTAGACTTTAGTGGACTAACGACTAGCAACTAAAGACTAAAGACTAATAATATGACAATTAAAGAGATTCAAGATTCAATAGTTGAGGAGTTCTCGATGTTCGACGACTGGATGGACCGTTACGCCATGCTCATCGAGATGGGTAAGGAATGTCCCATCATCGATCCTCAGTACAGAAACGACAACTACCTCATAAACGGCTGTCAGTCAAGAGTTTGGCTTCATGCCGAGTTGAAAGACGGAAAGATTTATTTTACAGCCGACAGCGACGCCGTCATCACCAAAGGCATCATCAACTTATTGATAAAGGTGTTTTCCGGACAGACTCCGGCCGATATCTTGGCTGCCGACATGAGCTTCCTGGATGAGATCGGATTGAAAGAGCACCTCTCTCCCACCCGTTCGAACGGCCTGCTGAGCATGGTTAAGCAAATGATGTTGTACGCTGAAGTAATGAACAAGTAATTATGACTGAAGAAGATAAAAACACTTTGAAGGAGCGTGTGATTAGCGTTTTGAGCGGCATCTACGACCCTGAAATTCCGGTTGACATCTACAAACTGGGATTGATTTATGAAATCAACATAGACGACGAAGGCTCAGTGAGCATACTGATGACTGTTACAGCTCCAAACTGCCCTGTCGCCGACTATCTCCCTACTGTTGTTAAGGAGAAAGTCAGCGCTATAATGGGCGTTAAGTCTTGTGACGTTGAACTCACCTTCGAGCCGGCTTGGAGCCCCAACAGCCTTTCAGAAGAGGTGCGCGAGGAACTCGGCCTCGATATGGGCTTCGGCTTAGGTGATATGATGTATTAGTTTTTACTGCAATTTCCGATCAGATCTTTCGCCATGCCTAAGAACATGAAGGCAACGGCGTTGAAATCCATATTCAAGTCTTTGCTTAAGCCAACTTTATCTTTGAAGATGGCAACGTTGAACCACTGCAGGCACTGGAATGCGCGGTGGAAATAGAGGCGGTTAAGCTCTTCCTGTGTCGGTTTGTGACCAACATAAGCCTCGAGCAGCGACAATGCCTTGTCGAAACCAGCGTTTCCATAGCAAGCAATATCGTAGAACGGATCGTTCATTCCTGCAAATTCCCAGTCCAAAACATAGAACTTATCCTTTGCTATCACGAGGTTGGTAGGCTGATAGTCGCAGTGGCACGGCACTTTCTTCACCTCTTTGTAAAGCTTGCGCATCTCATCGAGAGTGTGACGAAGCTCAATATATTCCTGAGGATGCTTGAAACCGAGGTCGGTACAGTATTTCTCGTATGTGTCGAGACGGCCGAAAGCGTTGTAGTCGCTGAATTTGACGTCGCTGTTATGCAGTTTCTTCAAGGCCTTCACAGACATCTCATTGTAAGAGACGACATCGGTTGTCGACATGATGGTACCTTCTACGTATTTTGCGAGTTTTTCGCCTGAGCGAATCTCTACGTAAACTGTCTCGTTGTTAAGATCGAGTTTCTCGACTGCCTTGATGTTGGCGTCTTCCTCCACGCGGTCTACAAAGCGTTCTGCGAACTTGCCCGGCACACGGTAGGTGTACAATTCACCTTTGCACTCCACAACGTAGGTGTAGTTGCTCATTCCACCCTCAAGACGTTTAACTATTTTTGCATCTGTTGATTGCAGCAAAGCGTTTACTCTTCTTATGATATAAAGTTCAATTTCCATTGTATTAAATGTTTAATTATTTCGATCCCAAAATTGGCTGCAAAGATATATATAATTTTTCAAAAAAATCTTCCGAGCTGATAAAAATTTTGTAATTTTGCAGCCTGTAAACAATGGGGGTTTAGCTCATCTGGTAGAGCGTTAGGTTCGCAATCTAAAGGTGGCCGGTTCGAGTCCGGTATCCTCCACAAACAAACCTTAACACACTTAATAATATGAAAACAATTACCAAAAAAAGCATTTTGTTTATTGCTTTGTTTGCAGCATTTGCAATGATTATCACTGGCTGCAAGAAAAACAACGACAGCGATCCTACTCCTACACCTCCTCCAGGACCAACGACTACAACATTGTATTATACGGTCAGCAATTATGACATGATGACAGGCCACACAGGTTTAGATTGTTTCCATTTCACTTTCACTTATACAGAAGAAGATGGTAGCACTGTCACCGTTGATGATCCAGAATTGCCTTGGACAAAATCCATTACCGTAACAGCTCCTTTTGAGGCAAAATTGGAAGGTCACATTTATTACAATGAAGAAGATATGCCAGACACAGTTTGTTTCTGCAGAGCTTACGATCTTTCAAAAATCGAGAACAATCCATATTTAAACACTAAACATCTTGATGGATTAAAAGAGAATATGATAAATTTATTCAATGCACATCCTGACAGACTTACTTTCAGCGCAACATATAACGTTGAAGAATAGATTATAGACATGAATGCTTATAAGAGACGCCATTTGACGTCTCTTTTTTTATGCTATATATCTGAACACTTTTCTCTGGGTGAGCAACAAGACCGGCGGCAACACCGGTGGCGGCGGTGGTGACGGCGGTGACGATGGCGACGATCATTAATATCAGCTTAGTCGAGCAAAAGAAAAGGACGTCAGAGATGGCGTCCTTTTTCTTTTATTTCTTTCTCTTCCGTCGGGTTGAGACTGCATATCCTGCGCCTAATGCGGTGAGGATTAGCAAACCGCTACCAAGAGGCGATCCGTTCTGATCGGTGTTTGTGAAATGTGTGGCAGGGAAAACTATCGCCCAATCAACAGAAGTTCTGCCGACGTCTGAATCGGTCCAATCAACAAAACTGTCATTATAAGACTGCGCACCGGCTCCCAAGCTCAAAGTGAAAACAAATGCTATTGATAATATTATATTTTTCATCTTACTTCCCTCCTATTTTATCTGACAACAATTTTCTGCGACTTCTCATTCAGCCTGAAAATATAAACTCCTGTTTGCAATGGTTTATCTATGGTCTGCACTCCGTTGATGTGCTGGCTTATTACCATTCGTCCCATCACGTCGAACGCCTGAAGTTCACCCTCGCCGCTCACAACGATATCGTTGCCAGTTTGATATGCAAAGATGTCGATATTCGAGTCGTTCGGTGAGCTGAACACCAGCTTGAACCTATCGGCGCGGTCGGCTGAAGTACCTATGAATGTATAGGTGTCGTTTACGCTCAGGTCGATTATCGCACCTTCGATCATATCGACGAGGCTGACAGCTGTCATATTATCACCGTTGAAATTGAGAGTATAAACACCTGTTTCTTGAGCTTTGAAGTTAAGCGGCAATTCTCCAATTCTATATGCGAACGCAATTGCATAATCCTTTCCGTTTTGCGGAATGTAAAGCTTAGTGCTGTTATCCCTGATTTGGAATTTCGGCAAAGTATGATCCTTTTCGAAGCTCACTATCACACGATCGATGACATTGCCTTTGGTGTCGTTGAGGTTGATGACGATGTTGTTTTCATTATTCTCGCCTCGTTTAGAACCGCTTGGGGTAAATGTTACAGTTTCACCATCAGTTGCAGCATACACGAAAACACCTTCCATCGGGTTAACCGTCACAGGACTTAATTCCGAACCATTATGAAGAATAACACCATCATGAGTATCCTTCATTTTGTAGCAAGGTCTGGTGATGGTCGCCGTCACGCCAAATGGGTTGCCAATTAGGTTCCAGCCATACATCCTAGGATCCGGATTGGCAGTACTATAATTTAAACTAACTATGCCGGTTCCGTTGTAAGGCGTGCCAATGAAAGTGAGATCGACATCCTGGCTGTTAGCGTAGAGATAACCTTGGCCGCTGACCAAAGCATTGAATGGGTTTTCCGTGGCATTATGGTGGATTTGATAGTTTTGCCACTCCATTTCAGCACTTTGGTTAAAGCGGAAGAGGTCGTAATCAATGCTTAGCAAATTAGTTACACTTGTTGGGCTTACCGTTCCAATTGGCGATGCGATGAGATACCAGCCGTCGGAACTATCATCTGAATCGCAGTGTTCGATGTGTTTAGTGGTTGAATACTGTACGTTGATAGTAACGTTTGCAGCAGGCATGGCAAGAGAATACGGATTGCTTTCGCCTGTGAGCGTGCCTGATGTGGCAGAATACTCATAGTTATATCCCGAATACGGAGTGTGACTAAGGTTGAGGCTCACTGATTCGCCGTTGCCAGCATAGTAGGTTCCGCCGCACTTGAGGCCATAATCGTAAGCAGTGATTCCACTAACGTTGTAAGTGGCAGTGGCTGAACCGAGACCACTGATAATTACGTTTGTTCCGGCAGTGATGCTTTGCCAGTGATAGCCCTCTTTTATAAAATTTTTTGAGTTGGCCACATCGTTATAGTAGCAATTGTCAATTGTTTTTGTTGCATAGCCATCATAGGTTGCCGCAAACGTGTATTGGTCTTTATATTTGGTGATGCTGATCGCTGAAGGTGCAAACACACAGTCGTAAAACTTGACAGTGGTGTTGTTTTGAGCCCAACCGACCATTCCTCCGCCTTGATAGGCTTTATCATCGATGTATGTGATGCTGCCAGTGAACAGACAGCCATTGAGGGTTAGAGTTGTTCCCGAGTTTACACGTGCCACAAAAGCACCAGCATCAACCCAAGAATTCTCCTTGCTTGAACTGATGGCCACTTCACTCCAGCAGTTAGTAATAGTGCTGTTCCCACTGATGAACCCCGCGATGCTTCCAGGGCGATAGTCTGAGGTACTTATGCTGCCGGTAATGTGCAGGTTTTTGATGGTGGCTCCGTTAAGGGCACCGAATGCCGCCGTCCATGCACCTGATCCGCTAAATGTGACATTAAGTGTGTGACCATTGCCGTCGAAGGTTCCATTGAAAGACTTGTAATTGCCATCAGTAGTACCAACGCCTGCCATCGTCGTTACGCTGATGTTGTTGGTCATTTGGAAAACCTTTTCGCTATAGGTATTGCCATTATTCACCTCGTCTGCCAGGAAATCCCAAACGGCGGCTGAAGAAATCTGGTAGGGGTCTCCCTCTGTTCCTCTTCCCGGGAAATCCCATTTGATGGTGGCGGTACCATCGTCAAACGCAGCATTATCAGTGCTGATGGTGAAACTGTTGTCGTTGAGATGAGTGCCGTCCAGACTAAAATTCGTGGTTGCCATGGGGCCGTTGTAGCCCAGCGTAACCGTACCATAGTAGTATTTAGTGCCTTGGAAGGTAGCATAACTGCCGGAAGCAATGCTCACGCCTGTAGTGCCGATAGTCAATTCACTAACCTTGGTGCCGTCTGCAATAACTCTATTTCCGCTTGCATTATGGGGATTTGTAGTATAGTAGCAATTGGTAATGCTACTGGATTTAAGCTTTCCTTCTATTAATTTTACACCTATCGGATGAAATTGATGACTTCCTGAATAAGTCCCCTTAAACAAGCAATGGTTCATGACGAGATCCAAAGTTTGGTTATTGTTATACCATCCAATAAATCCACCAGCATAGGAACCTGTATGTGTGATTGTTCCGTCATAGATACAATCACTTATCGTAAGAGATGAAGCATCGTCGGCATGTCCCACAACACCTCCTCCATAGTTACCTAC
>Ga0265298_10000980_pt1 | contig 42374 bp, 35 predicted proteins | sample AusTroGonzalo_MG_3_FD_193486 | JGI IMG/M metagenome (GOLD analysis project Ga0265298, IMG submission 193486) | Bovine rumen microbial communities from tropical cattle in Woodstock, Queensland, Australia - Gonzalo_01 | ecosystem: Host-associated > Mammals > Digestive system > Stomach > Rumen ... | reverse complement strand
CACATTCCGGCGGGACAGCTTCATCAGCATCTTGACGCGGATAACCTTTATACCTCCGGCTGTGGATCCGGCGCAGGAACCGATAAACATCGCAAGGATGATCAGGAACTGTGAAGCAACCGGCCAACGACTGTAATCCGCGGTAACAAAGCCGGTGGTTGAAATGATGGATGAAAGCTGGAAGGAACTGTAGCGAAGGGAGGTGAAGAAAGATTCGTAATAAGGAAGATTGAACAGTGTGATCGCCAGCGTAAATGAGACCGCAATAAAGAAATAGGTGCGAAATTCCTCATCCCGCCAGAATGCTTTGAATCTTTCACCGATCAGGAATTTGTAATAAAGTGCGAAGTTGATGCCAAACATGAACATGAAAACTGTAATAACAATATCCACCGGGACGCTGTCAAAAGCGGCAACGCTGCTACCGTAATTGCTGAAGCCGCCGGTACCGGCTGTGGCAAAAGCATGGACGGCGGCATCATAAGGTGACAGACCGCAAAACAGTAACGCGATAAACTCGAGCAGCGTCAGAAGGATATAGATTCGGTAAAGAATTTTGGCTGTCTGACCTGTTTTGGGTACCAGCTTACTAAGGGATGGTCCGGGACTTTCCGCTTTTACAAGGTGCGCAGTTCTTCCTGTCAGCTTCGGCAGCAAAGCCAGTGTCAGTACAAGAACGCCCATGCCACCAATCCAATGAGTGGTGGCGCGCCAGAAAACAACACCGTGCATGTAGTTTTCAAATCCTTCGAAAACAGAAGCACCGGTAGTTGTGAAACCGGAAACGGACTCGAAAAAAGCGCTGTCAAAATGTGTGAACATTCCGGACAGCATATAGGGAATAGCACCGAAGGCGCTCATCAGAATCCAGCCGAGAGCAACGATAATAAATCCTTCCTTCAGACGAAGATAGGATTTTTTATCTGATTTCGGTATCAGGTACATGGCTGCGCCAACAGCAATTGTGATAAGAATGCTGTAGCCCAGGGCAGCAGTATCACCGTCCCGAAAATAAAGCGAAATAAGGAATGACGGAATCATCGCCAGTCCTTCGATGGCGAGAATCGCACCCAGTACACGAACGATCAGTTTACGGTTCATCGATACAGTACCTCGTTCAGATCAGAAATCCCCAGATTTCTGGAAACAATAATTACATGGTCTCCTTCCTCAATATGATCTTTTCCGAAAGGGATGATGATCTTTCCCTGATGGACAATAACGGAAACAAGGGAGCCCTTGCGTGTGTTGAGATCCTTCAGCGGAATTCCGATATAGGGATCTCCCTTGCGCGCGACAAATTCGATCGCTTCAGCATTCCCGTCAATCAGACGGTACAGGCGCTCAATATGCGTACCGTTGCTGTTTTCACGGGCACGGACATAGCGGAGAATTGTTGAAGAAGTGATTACCTGGGGGCTGATAACTGAATCAAGTCCGAGATCGTTCAGAACGTCCATATATGCCATACGGCTATTCTTTGCGATGGTTTTCTGGACCCCGCTACGCGAAGCGTAAAGCGCAGTCATCAGGTTTTCCTCATCCCGGTTGCTGAGGGAAACAAAAGCGTCCACCTGCGAAAGGCCCTGTTCCTGGAGCAGATCCTGATCTGTTCCGTCGCCGTAAATTACATCCACGCGGGGGAGAAGCTCACTCAGGCGCCTGGCTTTTTGCGAATCCAGTTCAAAAAGCGTCACATGGATGCCCATCGGAACAATCAGGCGGGACAGATAATAGGAAATCCGGCCTCCACCGAGGAGCATAACGCTGCGGATTTTCTGGCTGTAGCGGCCGAGAAAACGGAAGAACTCGGTAATTGTGACCATGTCACCGGAAACGAAGACTTTGTCTCCGGGGAGGATCGCAAAATTACCATCCGGAATGATGACGGAATTGTTGCGTTCAACCATGGCATACAGGATACGCGGAAGATGTGGAACCTTGCTGGCCAGATCCTTCATTGGAATGCCGACGATCGCGTCTTTTTCCTGTGCCCGGAATTCAACCATTTCTACAAGGCCCCGGGCAAAGGACTCGATACTCCCGGCAAAGGGATAGCGAAGCAGGCGGCTGATTTCCAGCGCAGTAGCGCGTTCGGGGTTGATTGCCACATCGATGCCCAGTTCATTCTGCAGAAGTGTCTGACTCTCATTGAATTCGGGGTCACGGATGCGGGCGATCGTATACTGTGCACCAAGGCGTTTTGCAATCAGACAGGCAAGCATATTGCTTTCATCGCTTTCCGTTGAAGCAATAACGATATTCGCTTTTTCGACGCCGGCTTCAAGCAGAACTTTAGCATTGGCACCGTTGCCTTTAATGCAGATAACATCCAGAGAACCGGAACAGCGCTCAATGACGTCATCGTTCTTGTCAATAACAGTAACATCGTGCTCTTCCTGCGTCAGATGTTCTGCCAGTGTATATCCGACTTTTCCGGCACCGATAACAATGATTCTCATACAAAATCCCCCAAAAGCATATCACATTATATTTTATCATTTTCAGGATAATTTGGAAAGTATGGAATTGGTCAATCGATGCAATTGAGAAAATCAGATAAATATATACTGGCGATGGCATATGTCCTGATATATTGCATTTACCATTGCAAAACAATATAATGTAGTCATAAAAAACAAAGGGGTGATCACTTGAATAAGCCGAAACGGATGCTTTTCATTCTGAGTATTTTCCTTGCGGTGGCGTTGATGGTTTCTGTCACTGCAGGTGGGGCATTGGCCGAAGCAGCATTGGAAATCGAGCAGGATCCATATCAGCTGATTCCGTCCGGAGAAGTTGAAATCCCTGTTATCGGTGAAGCAGATCTAAAAAAATTTGATCTCCCTGATAATGAAGCACTTCATTTTGTTTCCAATCTGAAGGCAGGATGGAATCTCGGAAATACATTTGACGCCTATGATGATGGAAACGCATCACTCGGACTGCGCCTTGAAACATACTGGTGCCAGGCGAAAACAACACAGGAACTGTTCCACGCACTGAAGACAGCCGGGTTCAATCTTGTGCGTATTCCTGTCAGCTGGCACAATCATCTTGTGGATGATGAATATACGATTGATCCTGCATGGATGGACCGGGTGAAGGAAGTTGCACAGTGGGCAGTGGATGAGGGAATGTACTTTATTGTCAATATACATCATGACAATTCCACCCAATTCTTTTATCCGGATGACGAACACGCAGAACAGAGCGAAAGGTATCTGACAGCTATATGGAAACAGATTGCTGATAGTTTTGCCGGTTTTGACGAGCACTGTATCCTGGAATCCATGAACGAACCCCGGCTTGTTGGAAAAAACAATGAATGGGGTCTGGATGGTTCCCCCAGCGCAAATACAGCAGTCAATTATATCAATCAATGGAATCAGAAATTTGTGGATATTGTGCGCGGAACAGGAGGAAATAACGCAACCCGGTATCTGGCTGTTCCCGGATACTGCGCCAGTCCAAACGGCGTACTCAGCGATCTTTTCACCATTCCGGCCGATCCCGCAGATAACAGGATCATCATTTCAGTGCATGCCTATACACCATATGCATTTGCGCTGAATACACAAAGCACGGACAGCACATTCGATCTGACGGAAAGTAAAGATAAGAAACAGGAAATTGCCCTCTTTATGAACAGCCTGTACAACAAATTCGTCAAGAACGGAACACCCGTGATCATTGATGAGTTCGGTGCACTGCAGAAGAAACCGGATGACCTCCAGGCGAGGGTTAATTTCGCTGCATATTATATTGCCTCTGCCAGCACCAGAGGCATGACCTGCTGCTGGTGGGACAATCATGTATTCACCGGGAACGGCGAAAGATTCGGAATCATTGACCGTGTAAATGTCCGATGGAAATATCCTGATATTGCACTGGCAATTCTTGAAAACTGTACATATAACCGCGAACCCTGACAAAAAGAGCGGCTTGCAGATTTGCAAGCCGCTCTTTGGCGGAGAGTTAGGGATTTGAACCCTAGGTGAGGTATCACCCCACACACGATTTCCAGTCGTGCGCCTTAGACCACTCAGCCAACTCTCCATGCATGGTCACATTCGGAAATTATACCATTTATCCTTTGTTTGTCAAGATCGATTTTCAGAATTACAGCTGTTTGAGCCTGGTAATTTCATCCGCTGTGAGTGAACGCCACATACCTGAAGGAAGATTTCCAAGGGAAACAGGTCCGAATTCCACACGCTTCAGGCTGACGACCTGATGACCGATGGCATCCACCATTTTCCGGACCTGGCGATTTCTTCCTTCATGGATCGAAATGAGCAGGACCGTATCAAAAGTATTCTCGCGGATCAGGCGCACAGAAGCCGGAGATGTGATTTTTCCGTCAATCAGGACTCCCTTGCGCAGCGCGAGGATCTCCTCGTTGCTGACATGATTTGAAACCTTGGTCAGATATACTTTTTTTACAAGGCGGCTGGGATGAAGCACATGGTTCATCATCTCACCGTCATTTGTCAGCAGAAGGAGGCCTTCACTGTCATAATCCAAGCGTCCGACAGGGAACAGGCGAACCGGGTAATCCCTGAATTTGTCCATCACAGTGTTTCGCCCTTCCGGATCGGAAACGGTTGTTACTTCTCCGACCGGTTTGTTATAGGCAATATAATGCTTTGTTTCTTCGGGACGGACAGGTGCCCCGTCCACACAGACATGGTCGCTGAGTTCATCCACCTGGACACCCATTTGCGTGATGACAGATCCGTTTACGGTAATACGACCATCCAGAATCATTTTTTCAGCGGTCCGCCTGGAGGCGACCCCGCACTGGGCGAGATATTTCTGAAGCCTGATCATAGTTTATCCTCTTTACCTCATTAATACGGACAATCCTGATGAAGACTGATATGGGTATAGCTTCGGGTTCCATCCTTCATTTCAGACAGGGTATGTCCGGAACCGATCAGCTTGTATTTATAGGTTGTCAGGCCTTCAAGCCCCATGGGACCTCTGGCGTGGATTTTTCCGGTTGCGATGCCGACTTCCGCGCCGAAACCATAGACAAATCCGTCTGCGAAACGGGTTGAGGCATTCCAGTATACACCGGCACTGTCTACACGGTTCATGAATTCAGCTGCATTCCGGGCATTTTCTGTCACAATACAGTCTGTATGATGGGAACCATACCGGTTGATATGGGAAACAGCTTCCTGCAAAGAAGAAACGACTTTTACAGAGACAATGTAATCCAGGTATTCTGTGCTCCAGTCTGTTTCTTCCGCAGGTTTGCAGGAATGGATTTTCTGAACAGATTCATCGCCGCGGATCTCAACACCGGCTTTCGCCAGCGCATCGCATATTCCGGGAAGAAGGGAAGCGGATGCTTTCTCGTGAATCAGGATGGTTTCCGCTGCGTTGCATACGGAAACATTCTGTGTCTTGCTGTCAAGGGACAGTTTTACGGCCAGGGCAGGATCGGCATATTCGTCAATATAAACGTGGCAGATGCCGTCTGAATGACCAAGAACAGGGATCCTGCTGTTATCCATGATATACTGGACGAACTGACGGCTGCCACGCGGAATAATCAGGTCGATCAGTGTGTCTTCCTTCAGCATGGCGCTGACATCTTCCCGGGTTTCAAGCAGCTGAGCTGATTCCGGAGAAAGTCCGGCCATCTCCAGTGCGTTCTGTACACATTCACAAAGAACCTGGTTGGTATGGATTGCTTCGCGGCCACCTTTCAGAATAACACTGTTTCCGCTCTTGATGCAAAGGGAAGCAATCTGTATCAATGCATCGGGACGGCTTTCAAATATAACCCCGATGACCCCGATCGGACATACAACACGGTAAAGAGAAAGGCCCCCGGTTATTTCTTCTGCATAGGTGGTTTTGCCCAGCGGATCCGGCAGGGCGGCAAGGCTGTTAAGACCTTCGACCGTCTGTTCAAGTTTCTTTTCGTCAAAAACAAGACGGTGAAGCAGGGGTGAGGAAAGGTGATCCGCTTCAGCGGCTGCATAATCTTCCAGATTCGCACTCCGGATTTCCGGGAATCGATCACGGAGAAGATCGGCCAGGCAGAGGATCGCCTGGTTACGAAGCTGTAAAGAGGCGACAGACAGGTCGTAATAGGAATTTCTGGAATGAAGAGCAATCTCATGTAAATCTTTCAAAACAAAACACTTCCTTTCCCGTGAAAAAGTATAACAGACTGTGAACGAATTGAAAAGGCCCGGAAAGTATGGTATAGTAAGATGTCTGGGGGAATTAACGATGCCGCACCAAACAGGAATCAAGACGATTGCACAGAACCGCAAAGCCTATCACGATTATTTTGTGGAAGAGAAATATGAATGCGGTATTGCGCTCTTCGGGACAGAAGTTAAAAGCGTCCGTCAGGGAAGAGTCAATCTGAAGGAAAGCTGGGTCAGGGTTCATAACGGTGAAGTCTGGGCGGAAGGGATGCATATCAGTCCCTACGAGCAAGGGAATCAATTTAACAGGGATCCGATGCGGATGAAGAAATTGCTTTTGCACAAATCCGAAATACGGAAACTGGATGCAGCCGTTATGAAACAGGGGTACACACTGATTCCTCTCGAACTGTACCTGAAGGATGGACGTGTGAAGGTTTCTCTTGGACTATGCCGCGGCAAACAGCTGCACGATAAACGGGATGCCCTGGCCAAACGGGATTCAGACCGAGAGATTCAGCGGGCACTGAGAAACCGGCAGAAGAATTGAAAGCGTAATTTATTTGGGGATGATCCGGTTTCGACGGGAATATCGGAAAATGAATAAGCGAGCCGCAGCCCCTGTACTGCGTATCAACGGGGAAAAACAATAACTGACAATAGCAATTACGCTTTCGCGGCTTAATGCCGCGCGTCGGCCCTGATTGCCTGCAGATCAGGTCACCGGCGTCAAAAATGCAGGGAACGAGTACCGGCTAAGCTTTGCAACGGTATCCGTAATCATGAAGCTACTTTTCCGGCAGTCTTTCCGCGGACGGCCGGAAAGGGAAAATAAATCACGGAATGCGCTCGGAGAAAGTTCATTGGACGGATTTTCGGACAGGGGTTCGACTCCCCTCATCTCCACTATACGAACAGAACACAGTTGCTGTGTTCTGTTTTTTCACATTAAAACAGACCCTTCAAAACAAAGGGTCTGCTGGCGTGCGGTCGACGGGACTTGAACCCGTACCCATTGCTGGACACGCCCCTCAAACGTGCGCGTATGCCGATTCCGCCACGACCGCGAACAACAGGAGCATTATAAGACCCGCACTTTACTTTGTCAAGAAAAACTGAAACCGGAAGGGCCGGATCTCTGATATTTACGTTGACGTGAATGCGGATAACTGTTAACCTTTATATATCAAACCAGGGAGATGATCATTATTCGTTTTATGTCCCGAACAGTTGCCGCCATACTTCTTATTGCGGTCATTGCGGTGTGCCTGACAGCAACGGTTCATGCGGAAAATGAATTTTCCGTACAAAGAATCGGACAGATGATCAGCAATCGCGAAAATGCCTTCTCTGTATTTGCACCCGAGAACGGTTTGTTTTCTGTTGCAATCCGCGATGATTACTATACTTACAGAATCATTGAAACTCCTGTCAACGCGGGAAACAACGAGGTGAAATGGGACGGATGCGGGTATCATTCCGAAAAACTGGATACACAGTATTATACATTTGATTTTTCCCTGGCGGGTGAAAGCGGACAAACATATACGTTTTCCTTCCGGTCTCCGGTTGTCAGCAACGACCAGTATCTTCAGTTTGTTCTGCCGTCCGGGGACGAAGCCAGCCTCAGCGCCATGGGGGACTGGTTCGTTGAAGTCAGGGCAGTGAGGGACGGGACGGTCACATTTGTTTTTTCACCGTCTGATTTGTCAGAACCCATAACTGTTCAAAAACCTGCCCATGGTGGAAGAGTGGAACATTACACACTGGAAAAACTGGCGGGTAAAAGCCGGATTGCACCCGGAAACTATACAGTTTCCGTATACGAAATTACAAAACCGGATAACATTACTTCTTTTCCACTGCATATCTCGGATGAAGAGCCTTCCCGGGAACCTGTTCAGGTGACCGGTGAGATCATGCCGTCAGAGGAGGGCGGGGATGCTGCTGTCTGGGAGGCTATGATGCGGCCTTCCGTTGTGATTGACGAAGAATTCAACAGATCCATTCCGGTATACGCAGAACCGGACAAAACAGCAGAAAACCTGGGTACGTTGCATGGAGCGACACAGTGCCTGTCTGTTTTTGAACTCAGGGACGGCTGGGCCAGAATTGGCGCATGGAATCATGAATCAGCTGATTATATGGAAGGATGGATTCCTGACAGCAAACTGAAAGTCGTTTATCCAAACAAGGATTACGGATTGCTTATAAATAAAAAAGAGCAGACATTGACAGTTTATTATCAGGGCAGAAAGCTGGAAACCCTCCTGGTTTCCACAGGACATATGGATCCGGGCAAACTGATCCGGGAAACAGCTGCCGGAATGTATTTTACAGGCCTGCACCGTGTTGCTTTCTCGATGCAGGGGAGCAAATATGATTATGTGATTCAGTATGACGGCGGCAATCTGCTGCACCAGATTCCATACTCATCTGCCGGGAAAAAGGATTTCACATGGGGAAAGGCGTATCTCGGATCCAAGGCGTCACACGCATGTGTCCGGATCCAGGACTTTCCAGGTCCGCAATCTGGGATCAACGCGTACTGGATATGGACGCATATTCCATATCGGACAAAAGTTATTATACTGGACGATCCGGAAGAACGTGAAAAGGCGAAATCAGTCCTGTGCGGCACAGATCCTGTTGTGACTGACCGGATTACCTTCCTGGAGGATGAGCAGCCCGAAAGAAATGACCAACATGCAGTGCTGACCTTTGGGGGAAACATTGTTGCCGGAAACAGCGAAGGAGCATTCTATAGCAACAATTCCATCTGCACACTGATCGAGAGAGAAGGCGTCGCTTATCCCTTCAGCGATTTGCTGTCAATTTTCGAAAATGATGACTGGACCTGCCTGAATCTTGAAAGCACATTAAAATCGGACAATCTGAATGCGGACAGGTACAGATCCGTTCGATACCGCGGTCTGCCCGAATATGCCGGCATTTTTCCGGCCTCTTCTGTTGAAATGGTTTCATTTGGAGAGCATGTTTACGATTACCGTGATGAAGGCTTTGATTCCACAGTAAAAGCTCTTGAACACGAAACCGAATGGATCGGATATGGAAAGACTGCCGCTGTCCATATCAGGAACCATCTCTTTGGGTTTGGAGCCTGCACAGAGGAAGAATACATCAGAGATCCGGAAATAATAGGGAAGGAAATTGAAAACCTGCGCGGCATGGGATGTGAATTTGTGATCTATCAGTGCAACTGGGGAAATGAAAAAGACGATTTCCATTCCAAACTTCAGGACGCGATGGCCAGAGCCTGTGAACGCGCAGGAGCGGATTTGCTGATCGGACATCATCCGGGGAAAATACAGGGAATAGATTATATCAATGAAATGCCTGTGATTTACAGTCTCGGCAATCTGATCGCGGCAGGCGCGGCAAGAACAAAAACATATGACGCTCTGATTGTTCAGGCTGTATTCGATCTGAACGGTGAAAGCAGAAAACCTTCGCTTCGCCTGATACCGGTGCTGGCCAGTTCTGCAGCCGAAGAAAAAAACAATAACTGCCATCCTGCAGTGGCACAGGATGGAGATCGGCAAAGGATCCTGAAAACGATCCAGAAGGATACCGGATTTCTTTTGATACTGGATCAGTAAAAGATATAGTAAGTGCACTCAAGACGTCCGTTATAGAGACGTCTTTTTTTGTCTGCCCTCCTGCCATAGGAACGTTCAAAAGACGGATCTGATGAAATGACACACATGGACCATCCGGGATGACGTTCTTTCAGCAGGCGCAGGTCATGGTAAAGAAGACGGCAGGTTTTCTGATCGCTGAGCCGTTCCCCGTAGGGCGGATTGCAGATGAACACACCTCTGCCGGATTGGAGGAATACCTGCTGCAAAGGCCTGACTTCAATATGTACCTGGCCTTCCAGCTGGGCCTGCCGGATATGCCGAATGGCCAGCTTTACAGCTTCAGGATCAATATCAGAGCCGGAAACAGACAGGTGAAGGTCCGCAACGGATTCATGTGCAGCATCCTGGCGAAGCATGTCAAAAGGAACAGTGCGGAACGGGGAAAACGACTCCATCGCAAAATGCCGTCGAAGTCCGGGAGCGATCCCTGATGCTTTCAGAGCGGCTTCAATCAGAATGGTTCCGGTACCGCAACAGGGGTCATATAGCATCATGTCCGGCCTCCATGGACTGAGCTGGATAAGCGCAGCAGCAAGGGTTTCACGCAAAGGCGCTTCACCGTTCCAGGTGCGGTAGCCACGACGGGAAAGCGCTTCACCGGATGTGTTGATCAGAATGCGCACCAGATCGGAATGAATGGAAATCAGTACCGGAAAAGAAGAACCGTTTTCAGGGAAAAAGGACCGGCCGGTGGATTTGCGAAGCTGTTCGATGATGGATTTTTTGGTGACAGCCTGGCAGTCACGCGGACTCATAAGGGTGCTTCTTGCACATTTTGCCGAAACGAGGATGGATTCATCACCGCTGAGATATTCCTGCCAGGGGACAGAAGCAACAAGCTGGTACAAATCTTCAAAAGAGGTGCATTTTTGTTCAGCAGCCAGGATAAAAACCCTGTCGCAAAAGTGAAGCTTTAAATTGCAGAGAAAGATCCCCTCAGGACTTGCTGTAAAGCGTACGCCGCCGTTTTCCGCCTTTGCATCCGGAAAACCAAGTCTGCGAAGTTCGTCAGCAACAAGGCCTTCAAGCCCAAATGCAGCAGATGCATAACATAAAAATGCCTGTTTCACAAAAATCCCTCCTGTTTCAGTTTACATGGTTTCAAAATGAAAGTAAAGGCGAAAAGCATTACCGGATCTGAAGCTTCATCGGAGGAATTCCTTGATTTTGCAAAGGATGTACGATATACTAAATTGATTAGAATCAGGAAGGATGATGTTCATAATGAAGCTGATTATTGCGATCGTTCAGGATGAAGACTCTTCCAAATTAGTCTCGAAATTGATGCAGGACGGGTTCAGTGTTACGAAGCTGGCAACAACCGGCGGCTTTCTGAAGGCCGGTAACACTACGCTGCTGCTTGGTGTCGAAGAGGAAAGGATGCAGGATGCGATACACCTGATTGAGACAGTATGCAAAAGCAGGAAACAGATTACTTCCGCACCGGCAGCTCTGGCGGGAATGGCCCATGGGGAATATACGACCTATCCCGTGGAAGTCACCGTCGGAGGCGCTACAATGTTTATTCTCTCCATCGAACAGTTCCTCAAAGTGTAAACAGAAAATGGAAGATATAATTTTAGAAAGTTTTCTGAATCACGGAGAAACATACCGGATTTTATTTGATCAGCTGCAAAATGAAACTGCAGTCCATGCGTATCTGATTACCGGCGAAAAAGGAACCGGAAAGAGGACATTGGCCAGGCTGATGGCAAAAACAATCCTGTGCAGTTCGGGTGGGAAACGTCCATGCGGTGTGTGCCGTAACTGCATCCTGGCGGAAAAGAATGAACATCCGGACCTGATTCTGATTGAAAAAGGGTCACCGATTGCTGCAGGTGTAAAAAAAGACCGGAATACAATTCCAATCGAAGATATCCGTGAAATGATACGTCTGTGCGGAATCCGTTCGACGGACGGAAACAAGCGCGTCGTGCTGCTCTTTGATGCGGATAAAATGACAACACAGGCGCAGAACTGCCTGCTCAAAACACTGGAAGAACCGCCGTCGGATACATATTTAATTCTGGCGACGGATCACACAGAATCAATCCTTCCGACGATTATCAGCAGATGCCGGATCCTTCGTACGAAAGCCTGGGATGATCAATATATCCTTTCCGTACTTGACAGGAATCATGTTTTGGGAGAACATTCTGCCGATGCCGTAGCTGCAGCAGGAGGGTCCATCGGAAGGGCGCTGGAGCTGACAAATGATGATTCCTACTGGAAACTCAGGGACGAAGTTATGGATATCTTTTTCCGGACAACGTCCCGGAGTGACGTCCTGAAGATATCAAACCAGTGGAAAGACCGCAAACAGGATGCGGAACAGCTTTTTTCGGTTCTGGAATCGTTGGTTGGAATGCTGATGGAATACAGGTTTTACAGGGACAGGAAAACCGATCTGTCAGCTTTTCCGCCGCAATGGCAGAAATTTGCCGGGAAGGCACAGGAAGAGGAATTTGTTGTTCTGACGAACTGCATTTCTTCTTCAAAAAAACAGCTGCAGTATTCGCTGAATTTTCAAGCAGTGCTTGAAAAACTGATTTTTGCTTTTATAGGAGAAGGGAACAAATGGCTACAATAGTCGGAATACAGTTTCAAAAAAACGGGAAAATATACAATTTCGATGTAAACAACCTTGAAGTCAAACCGGATGATTATGTGGTCGCTGATACAGGCCATGGCATTGATCTCGGTCAGGTTGTTGTCGGATGCAGGCATGTTGAAGATACGGATTCTGCCGTTGCACAGAAAAAGCTGATTCGTATCGCGACGGAAAAAGATTTGCAGACCAGCGCAGAAAACCGTGAAAAAGAACGTGAAGCTTTTACCGTCTGCCAGAAGAAAATAGCCGAACATAAGCTGGATATGAAACTGGTGTCCGTAGAGTATGCGTTTGATAACAGTAAAGCGCTGTTCTACTTTACTGCAAATGGAAGGGTTGATTTCCGCTCTCTTGTAAAAGATCTTGCTTCCGTGTTTAAAATGAGGATTGAACTGAGGCAGATTGGTGTACGTGATGAAGCAAGAATGATTGGCGGTCTCGGACCGTGCGGACGACAGATCTGCTGCGGCTCTTTCCTGGATGAATTCCAGCCTGTCTCAATCAAAATGGCAAAAGAACAGAACCTTTCCCTGAATCCCACGAAAATCAGCGGGGTCTGCGGCAGGCTCATGTGCTGTCTGAAATACGAGCAGGATCATTATGAACAGACGCGGAAAATTATGCCGCGAATCGGAAAGGAAGTATCCACTCCTGACGGAACCGGAACAGTCAGTGATCTTAACATTGTAAAGGAAACGGTATTTGTCAGGATTACAAACGGCGATTCCAGCGAAATCAAGGAATATCCCCTTGAAAAGGTGGAAAGAATAAACAGCAGCGAGATACATCAGACGGCAGACAGGAAGGAAAACGCAGCGAATGGGGAAGTCCATCCTGAAGGAGCCCCGGAAGCCGAGACAGGCAATGACAGTAAAGGGAAGGGAAATCCGCAGAGGGAAAATCGCGGTAAAAAGGGACAGAACAATCCTTCCGGCCAGAACAGAAACCAGCGAAAACCTGAAAAACAGGAAACGGCTAAAAAGAATCCTGCATTAGGTAAACCCGTGATGCGGGAGAACCCAAACAGAAATGTGCCGAAGCAGGAAACAGCTCCTGCTGTGGAAGCGGCAGAAGAAAAAACGGAGGTTTCATCCGGATCGAACTGGGCGGAAGCGGTCCGAAAAGCAATTGATTCCATCAATTGATTCATTTGCTTCACAATGCGGTTTTTTTCTGAATGTCTTGAATCTTTGATTCATAGATGATAAAATAATTACACAACAACGTTCGGAAAGAACGAATTAACGGAGGTTAAGGTTATGGCTTACAAAATTTCTGATGAATGCATCAGCTGCGGTGCTTGTGCTGCTCAGTGCCCCGTCAGCGCGATCAGCGAAGGAGACGGAAAATACGTAATCGATGCAGATACCTGCGTCGAGTGCGGTGCCTGTGCGGAAACCTGCCCTGTTGGCGCGCCTGCCCAGGAATAATTTATCCAGATCAAAAACCGGCGAGAGCCGGTTTTTTTATTTTCCGGAAGAACGCAAAAGAAAACCCGCAGGAAATCCTGCGGGCTGTACACCATTAGGGACTCGAACCCTAGACACCCTGATTAAGAGTCAGGTGCTCTACCAACTGAGCTAATGGTGCTCAAGCGAACGATAGCTATTATACATGAATTAACATATTTGTCAACAAGAAATTTATTTGTTTCATCCGGATGAACTATGATATAATTATCAGGATAAGACTGAGGAGGATTCTTGATTGTTTTTTCAGGTTTATGATCCGCTTGATGAAAAAGAAGTATCCCTGATGAATATTCTCCAGCTTGCTTACGTCGGTGATGCGGTCTGGGAAATTGCGGTCCGGAATCACCTGATCCGCCAGGGATATAACCTGCATCATCTCCATTCCGAATGTATCCGGAAAGTCAATGCCCACGCACAGGCGGAATTTGCCAAGGCCTTGCAGTATGAACTGACTGAAGCGGAAGCAGATCTGATGCGGCGGGGAAGAAATGCACACCCACATCATCCCGTCCCCAAAAACCAGGATCCAGAAGATTATTCCATGGCTACAGCATTTGAAGTATTGCTTGGATTTCATTATTTGACAGGCCATGAAGAACGTTTGCACCAGATTATAACACTGCTGATTGGAGGGGCAGAAAATGGCTGAAAGAAAAGAAATGAATGTCGTTCTTGTGCGACATACGCTTTCACCGGAAGAACTTGTATCACTGGGGGCGAAACTTTGCTACTCAAAATCGACTATCTCCGGTCTGACAGAAAAAATTTCGGCACAGGATCAGTCCGCTTTTATTGAAAAGCTGCTGAATATGGGCCATGAATCAATTTTTGAACATGCATCTTTCACATTTGGAATCGAAGGAGTCAGTCGTGTGCTTCTTGCACAGCTGACAAGGCACCGGCTCGCCAGCTTCTCCGTACAAAGCCAGAGATATGTTTCCTATGAAAACGGATTTGGATATATCCTCCCTCCGAGGATTGAAGCGCTTGGGGAGGAGGCTGTGCAGCGTTATACTGAGCAGATGGAACAGATGGAAACCTGGTACAGGGAATGGCAGTCTTTGCTGGGAAAAGGCGAAAAATCCAATGAAGATGCCCGTTTTGTTCTCCCGAACGCATGTGAAACCCGTGTTTTGCTGACGATGAACGTCCGGGAACTCTGGCACTTTTTCTCATTGCGGATGTGCAACCGGGCACAGTGGGAAATCAATGAACTGGCAAAAAGGATGCACAGGCTGTGCATTGAAACAGCCCCGGCGCTGTTTGCCGAAGCAGGACCGGCCTGCCTGCGCGGAAGATGTCCGGAAGGAGAAAAAACCTGCGGACAGGTGGAAGCCAAACGCAAAGAGAGAAAAGAACTGCTTGAATCCCTGAAGAAGGAGATCTGATTATGCCGTCTGAGAAAAAATACAACAGGAATGAAGCCGCCCCAAAGGGCGCGAAATCAAAACAGGATTTCAGAAAGAATGAATTCCGTGGGAAAGATCCGGATTATCGTTCGGGCAGAAATACAAGAAGAACAGGCACACAGCTAAAAACTGAAAAAAGGTCCTTTCCGGCACCGCAACACACCTCTTACAGACAGTTTGAGTTTGATGCTGAGATGGATACAAAAAGGCAAAATGTCAAAGAGACTTCAGACGACATCTATATCCTGACCGGAAGAAACCCGATTCGTGAAGCGTTAAAAAACAATCGGGATCTGGAAAAACTGATGGTTCAGAAAGGTGACCTTTCCGGTTCCGCAATGGAAATTGTAAAAACCGCAAAAGACCGGAAAATCCTTGTACAGGTTGTTGAGAAAAGCCGGCTGGACGAAATTGCTCCGAATCACCAGGGGCTGATTGCTTTTGCTTCAGCTTATTCCTATTCGACTGTGGAAGATATTTTGCAGGCGGCGGCTGAAAAAAATGAAGATCCTTTCCTGGTTCTGCTGGATGGTATCACAGATCCCCATAATCTTGGAGCTATTATCCGCAGCGCTGAATGTACAGGAGCGCACGGTATCATTATTCCCCAGCACAGAAGTGTCGGACTTACCCCGGCTGCAGTCAAAGCGTCCGCCGGCGCTGTGGAATACCTGCCGGTTGCACGGGTAACAAATCTGAACCGAACCATTGAAGAACTGCAGAAAAGAAATATCTGGGTATATGCGCTGACGATGAACGGGAAAGACTATGAATCCGTATCGTTCTCCGGAGGGACAGCCATTGTGATCGGCGCGGAAGGAGAGGGAATCAGCAAACTAACAGAAGAAAAATGTGATCTTGCAGTTTCCCTGCCGATGAAGGGCCATCTGGACAGCCTGAACGCTTCCGTTGCAGCCGGTGTGATTATGTACCGGATAATGTCCTCCAGAAAAGCTGGTATTTCTGATTGATGCGAGAGGCAGGCTGTTATTGTGGATAAGAACATCAGGGAAGTTCCTGAATCCTCACCCAATGAAATGCTTTCCGGTTTTGAGGAATACGCAAGTCCAGAAATCAGTAAATATGCTGAATTTACGGATGAACAGATCGTCGAAATGAGCCACAGCGGAGATATTGCTGCGGAAGAATATCTGCTGGATAAATACAAGAATTTTGTGCGTTCCAAAGCAAGAAGTTATTTCCTGGTGGGCGCTGATCATGAGGATATTGTCCAAGAGGGAATGATTGGTCTTTATAAATCGATCCGCGATTTCCGGCCGGACAAACTCAGCTCATTCCGCGCTTTCGCTGAACTCTGCATTACGCGTCAGATCATTACGGCGATCAAAACAGCCACACGGCAGAAACACATTCCGCTGAATAATTATGTTTCATTAAATAAACCCCTGTATGACGAAGAAAGCGACAGAACACTTCTGGATGTGATCGTGGAAGGAAGAATATCCGATCCGGAAGAACTGATTATTAATATGGAGAATGTCGGGAATATCCGTACCAAGATCAGTGAAGTGCTGTCAACACTTGAACAACAGGTTCTGAATGCTTATCTTGACGGAAAGAGCTATCAGGAGATTGCTGAATCTCTTGGAAGGCATGTGAAATCCATTGATAACGCTTTGCAGAGGGTAAAAAGAAAACTCGAGAAAAATCTCGAGGAAAATCAGAACTGACTTTATTGAAATAACTTATGGATTTCCGGCTTCCGTTACCTGATCCTGGATCAGATCGGAAGCTTTTTCAATAACGGTCTGCAGATTAACAGGAGAAGAATTCCTGTGACTTCCGGCCGGAATAACCTGAATGTTCCCGGCTGGAGACTTGCTGCCAAGACCTGACACAAAAACACACAGAAGAATCAGCAGGACAGAAAGACTGCAAAGCGCAATAACGGTTCTCGGCCGGAATGCGGTTTTCCTGGGAGAAGAGACTGCTGCTTCAAGAATACGATGTTTCAGGTGCTGATCCGCTTTCAGCCCGGAAAGAACATGTTCCGTCACTTCAGGAACGCGATTCAGCTGATCCATGCTCATTCTCCTTTCAATTCCTTTATCAGTTTGTTCCTTGCCCTGCTCAGCCGGGAGGAAACTGTCCCTTCAGCCACTTCAAGCATTTCTGAGATTTCCGCCACGTTGTAACCCTGGTAATAATGCAGCAGGACAACCTCTTTGAATTCAGGAGAAAGGCGGTTGATGGCTTCTGACAGGGCGATCGAGTCGGCCGCTTTGCCGATTTCATCATCTGCGGGGAAAAGCTCGAATGCCGGATGGCCGAGGACCACTCTCCGGACCCAGCTGCTGCGCCAGAGATCCCTGCACTTATTCAGCGTTACTTTCAGCAGCCAGGATTTTTCCCTGCCCGGATACAGAACCGGGCGATTCAGCAGCAGTTTGACAAATACATCCTGCGTTACATCTTCAGCACGCTGCCGGTCACCTAGATAATAATACGCTACGCGAAGGACGTCTGTTGCGTAGCTTTCATACAGCTCATCAAACGTCATCCCGGAAACGCCGGAAGGCTGATCCTGATCTGTTCCCACAGAATCCTCCTTCACAAACAAAAACGAACCAAACAACTTAAATCTTCCCTCCGCAGGCACTTTTTTTCAAAAAAAGAATCAGATCCGGGAAGCAATCTGGAACCTCTTCAGATCGGCAGGAGAATAAAAAAGGATTATCTTCCTGCTGAAACCATTATAAACTGAAGAGAAATAAAGGGCAATCACATTTTTTTCAAGCCAAATTTGCACTTGACGAACAATACAATGAACAGTAAAATATTAAAAACGGAGATATTATATCGTTTTTTCTGGAATATCATAAATCAATTAAGGAGTGTGTCATTCTGTGTTGAGAAAGAAGACTTGTGTTGCAATGCTTCTTGCCGGCGGGCAGGGAAGCCGTTTGGGTATTCTGACAAAAAAAGTGGCAAAACCAGCAGTTCCTTATGGTGGAAAATACCGGATTATTGATTTCCCGCTCAGCAACTGCACAAACAGCGGTATTGATACGGTTGGCGTCCTGACGCAGTATCAGCCTCTCGAATTGAATGCTTATATCGGCAGCGGCGCTCCGTGGGATCTGGACATATCCAACGGCGGCGTTTTTGTGCTTCCGCCTTACCAGAAAGGGAAGAGCGGAGAATGGTATCGCGGTACAGCGAATGCCATTTATCAGAATATTGCCTTTATTGAGCAGTATAATCCGGATTATGTGCTGATTCTCAGCGGCGACCATATCTATAAGATGGATTATAACGCCATGCTGAACTATCACATCCGTCACGGTGCGGATGCTACGATCGCGGTCCGTGAAGTACCGTGGGAAGAAGCATCCCGCTTCGGCATTATGAATACCGATTCGGATGACAAAATTGTGGAATTCGAGGAAAAACCAAAGAATCCGAAGAGCAACAAGGCTTCCATGGGTGTTTACATTTTCACCTGGAGCAAGCTTCGCCACTATCTTGAGGAAGATGAAGCTGACAAAAAGAGTTCCAACGATTTCGGGAAAAACATCATTCCGAATATGCTGAATGACAAACAGGTGATTGTTGCATACAGTTTCAACGGTTACTGGAAGGACGTCGGAACAATTGAAAGCCTCTGGGAGGCCAATATGGATCTTCTCGAAACGCCGATGCCGATTGATATGCACGACAAGAGATGGCGTATCTTTGCCAAGAATCCGGGCATGGCCCCGCATTACATTGCCAAGGGCGCCACGGTAAAGGATTCTTTGATAACTGAAGGCTGTGAGGTTTACGGAAATGTAAATCATTCCGTTCTTTTTGCCGGCGTTATCATTGAGGAAGGCGCAAAGGTGGAATCCAGCGTCATCATGCCGGGAAGCGTGATCAAGCGCGGAGCGGTTGTTCGCAGGGCAATTGTTGCCGAGAACGCTGTTGTCGGTCCCGGTGCGTTTGTTGGCGAGGAAACCGGCAATATTGCAGTCATCGGCACAGGAATTACCTTGCCGGCCGGAGTCAGCATTCCTGCAGGCCAGCAGGTGGACGAAGAATATACTTTCTGAGTAACTGTTAGAAAGGACGAAAAAAGATGAAAGATGTAATGGGTCTTATTTATACAGGCGAAAATGATGCCAGGCTTCGCGAACTGACCGTTACGCGTGCCATTGCTGCCATGCCTGTTGCTGGCAGATACCGCGTAATTGACTTCCTTGTTTCCAGCATGGTAAACGGCGGAATGAAGAACATCGGTGTAATTACACAGAAGAATTATCACAGCCTGATGGACCATCTCGGTTCCGGAAAGGAATGGGATCTTCACGGAAAGCATAATGGCCTGCATATTCTTCCGCCTTTCCTTACACGGGAGAATGTAGGACTATATCCGGGCCTTCTGGATGCGCTTCGTTCCAATAATAATTTCCTGATCCGCAGCAAGCAGGAAACCCTGGTCCTCAGCAACAGCATTATCATTTACAATGCCCACCTGGATGAACTGGTGCAGTATTATCGTGATACAAATGCAGATATTACGCTTCTTTATACAAAGGATCCTTCCATGAAGCGTGATGAATACGGAACATATCTGGCCATTGACAAGAGCGGAAATGTGACAGATATGGAAGTACTGCCGACCCATCCCGGATATGACAATATCTTTATGCAAGTGCTCGTAATCAAGAGAGAGCTGCTACGCGATCTCGTGGACAAAGCCGTTTCCCATGGGCTTCATTCCATGGATAAGGATATTATTCTTCGCCTTGTTCAGGATAAATCCGCAAAGATCAATGCTTACGAATACAAAGGAAAGTGCTGGCAGATTGATTCTGTTCAGAGCTATTTCAAATTTAACATGGATATCCTGGATCCTGAAATGCGGAAAGGACTGTTCCGCGATGAACTGCCCGTATTTACAAAGGTCAGGGATGAAATGCCTGCCTGCTACGGGGATAACGCAACGGTAATAAATTCTCTTGTGGCGGATGGATGCCAGATTGACGGTATTGTGGAAAACAGCGTTCTTTTCCGCGGTGTAAAGATTGCTCCTGAAGCGCATGTCAAAAACTGTATTATCATGCAGGACGGCCAGGTGCATGAGGGCGCATATATTGAGAACTGTATCCTGGATAAACAGGCGGTTATCAAACGCAATGCACGCCTGATCGGTCCGGATGCATATCCGATTGTGATTGGAAAAGACGTTGTAATTTAATTCGGAGGAAAAACCTGTGAATATTCTTTTTACAGCAAGTGAAGCAGTTCCTTTTGTAAAAACCGGCGGCCTTGCCGATGTAGTCGGTGCCCTGGCGCCTGTTCTTGCGAAGGAAGGCCATGACGTCCGTGTGATTATTCCTGATTTCAGTGCAATTCCACAGGAATATGTTTCCCAGATGTCCCATGTCTGCGATTTTGAAATACAGTTGGGGTGGAGAAGGCAGTACTGCGGCATAGAGAAACTCGAAAAAGACGGAGTCACATGGTACTTTATGGATAATAAGTACTATTTTGGCCGTCCCTATATCTATGGCATGGGCGGGGATGAATATGAACGTTTCGGGTTTTTCTGCCGTGGCGTCCTGAATATGCTTCCGCTGATCGGTTTCCGGCCGGATGTGATTCATTCACATGACTGGCAAAGCGGCATGATTCCTGCACTGCTGAAAATCCAGTATGCGCATCTTCCGTTCTACGCTCCAATCAAATCCGTATTCACCATTCATAACCTGCAGTATCAGGGTATTTTCGGAATTCGTGAAGTACAGGATATTCTTGGGCTGGGCGACAGCCTCTGGACAGAAGATCAGCTGGAATGCTTTGGTTGCGCCAACTTTATGAAAGCAGCCCTTGTGTATGCCGATATGATCACGACAGTGAGTCCGTCCTACGCTGAAGAAATCCAGACAGCTTATTACGGAGAACGGCTGGATGGCCTTCTTCGGGCCCGAAAGACCGATCTTCACGGCGTTCTGAACGGGATTGATATGGAAGAATATAATCCACAGACGGACCCGATCATTGCAGAACACTTCAATTTCGAAGACCTGCAGGGGAAGGCTGCCTGCAAAAAGGCGCTGCAGGAAGAACTCGGACTGGATGTGAATCCGGATATCCCGATTATCGGTATGGTCGGCCGGCTCAGTAATCAGAAAGGCCTCGACCTTGTTGATTATGTGATTGCTGACATTATGCGCCAGGAAGTACAGCTTGTTGTCCTTGGCATGGGCGAAGGAAGATACTTCAATCTGTTCAGCTGGGCAGAGGGCGAATACAAAGGACGTGTGGCTGCACGGTTTACAATGGATCATAACCTTGCGCACAAAATCTATGCCGGTGCTGATATTTTCCTGATGCCAAGCCAGTTTGAACCGTGCGGATTGAGCCAGATGATTGCCATGCGATACGGAACCATTCCGATCGTACGGGAAACCGGCGGACTGAGGGACACGGTGCTGAGCTATAACGAATTCAGCGGTGAAGGGAATGGCTTTACATTCTTCAATTACAATGCACATGATATGCTGCATGTTATAGAACGTTCCATCGGCTATTACAATAACCGCAGGGATATCTGGAACACATTGCAGCAGCGCGGGATGAAAGGGGATTACAGCTGGGCACATTCAGCTAAGGAGTACATGAACCTGTATCAATCCCTGTTTGAACCGAAAACAGAAGAAACCGCAGAAGCCGGCGAATCAAATGAAAAGAACCCGGTGGTTGTTGAATTTAACGAGTAACAGAAAAAATGAACAATTGCAGGGGATGTGCACATGCACATCCCTGTTTTAAAAACGGAGTAGAAAATGGATCATTGCGAATTACGGGAAGATGAAACGCTGGAAGATCTCCAGCTTGAGGGGCTAAAACTGCTGCAGAAGAAAAAAGGCTTCCGGTTTGGAATGGATTCCGTACTGCTGGCTCATTTTGCCTTCATTCATGAAAATGATACTGTGGCAGATTTTGGGACCGGAAGCGGCGTGCTTCCGCTGCTGCTGATTGGCAGGAATAAGGGAAAAACTTTTCAGTGCCTTGAAATACAGGAAGAAATCGCTGAGATGGCACAGAGAACAGTCCGGCTGAATCATCTGGAAAACCGTATTCGGATCATTTGCGGAGATGTTGAAAACGCGCATCAATGGATAAAGGAATGTTCATTGGATGCTGTCATCTGTAATCCGCCTTACAGTGTTTCCGGATCATCGATTGTCAGCCCGTCTGCTACCAGGGCGATTTCAAGAAGCCAGCAGGAAAATACACTGGCAGGTTTCTTTCGGAGCGCTTTCCGTATTCTCAAAGGCAGAGGAAGGTTATACATGGTGTATCCGGCACCTCAGATGCTGCAGATTATGAAACAGCTGCAGTCGTTTCATCTGGAACCCAAAAGATTCCAGCTGGTTTATCCCTATGAAAACAAACCGGCAAATCTTGTTTTGATTGAAGCGGTGAAGGACGCACGTCCTATGCTGCATCCAATGGATCCCCTGATCATATACACACCGGATCATCACTTGACAAATAGACTGAAGTCTGTTTATCATATTGAATAGAATTCGGTCTGTTATGGGCGGGTGAGTTGTTGTATGAATGAAATCTGGGATTTTGCAGTGATCGGAGGCGGAGCCTCCGGAATGGCCGCAGCTATTACCGCATCAGGATTTCATGATCGTGTCCTGCTGATTGAAAAATCTCCTTCTCTTGGAAAAAAGATCGCTGCTTCCGGAAACGGGAGATGCAATTTGATGAATATTTTGGACCCGGTTTATTACGGAGACAGTGAGTTTGCCGGAAAAGTGCTTCAGCACTTTGGAAAGGAAAAACTGCTTCATTTCTGGAATGACCTGGGACTGTGCCTTTCAGAAGAGGAAGAAGGCCGGATTTATCCCTGTACATTCCAGGCTGTCAGTGTTCTCGATGCGTTGAAAACAAGGCTGAAAACAAACCAGGTGAATATCCTTCTTCAAACAAAAGTAACTCAGGTTACGAACCGGAATGCCCTGTTTCATATTGAAACAGAGAAAGATGTATTTTTCAGCAAACGTATTCTGGTTGCATCAGGTGGGGCAGCGGCGCCGAAACTGGGAGGTTCGGGATCGGGATATTCAATCCTTGAATCTTTCGGACATCACATGATTCCGGTCTTTCCTGCTTTATGTCCGATTGTGACAGATAGTAAGAGCATTTCCGGACTGAACGGTATTCGGGTGAAATGCATGATCTCTGTTTTGAATCAGAATCACTCGCTGCTTCAGAAGAAAAAAGGAGAAATTCTTTTTACGGATTACGGAATCAGCGGAATCTGCGCAATGCAGTGCGCCAGATTTGTCAAAGAAAACGGCTGTACTGCGGAACTGGATATTGTCAGCCGGGTTTTTCAGGAAGAGTCCAAACTGATGGAATTCCTGAAAAGCAGAAGGGAAAAAGTCAGCAATTTTCCTCCGGAACAGATCCTGACAGGTTTTCTGCTCCCCAAACTGTCATTTGCTGTAATGAAACAGGCCGGCATCAGTATGCGCAACAGTCTTGCCGGAGACCTGACAGACGATGATCTGCTTGCCGTTGCAGACCGGCTGCATCATTATACGCTTCGGATTGAAGGAGTTAAAGGACTTGATGATGCGCAGGTTACTGCCGGCGGTGCCGCCTGCAGGGAATTTGATCCGGAAACGATGGAATCACATATTGTAAAAGGTCTCCATGCAGCCGGAGAACTGCTGGATGTTGACGGCGACTGCGGCGGGTTTAACCTGATGTTTGCATTTTCATCCGGTATTCTTGCGGGGCTGAATGGAAGAGAGGAAGAACGTAAATGAAAAAAGGTGAAATCAAAAAACAGGAAATCCTTCGGACCGCGGAAGCACGTTTTTGCCGCTTTGGATATGAGGAAACCAGTATTCAGGATATCCTGGACGACCTGCATACAAGCAAGGGAAGTTTCTATCATCATTTTACAAGCAAGGAAGCATTGCTTGAAGCGATCTGCAGATACCGGGCAGAGTCCAACTCCCTGGAGATCCTTGGCGCTGTTTCTCCGGATACTGCCCCGATTGATGCCTTGAATTTATTGGTTTCAGGTTTGATTCCGTTTTCCGGGGAAAAGCTTTCCTTTCTGCTGATGATTCTTCCCGTTTTCTCCGGACCGGAGGGTGTACAGCTGAAAACCGGGTATATGAACGAATTGTCATCGATATATCACAGCCCGATCAGCGACATCATCAAAAAAGGAACCGATGCAGGATTCTTTTCCTGTTCCGATTCCGATTTCTCAGCCACAATGGTGTTGTCCATCGTTCATCATTACTGGCTGTCCGTCTGTGACCTGATCCTTTCAGACCATCGCGGGGGAGTCCGCACAGATCCATCTGAACTGCTTTCCATGACAGAACAGTACAGAACTGCGCTTGAAAGAATTCTTTTTGCTCCTTATGGTTCCGTGATGCTGCTGTCCCTTCCGGAACTGATAAACCTGATCGACCAAATTCATCTTCACCTTCAGGTATCCTGAAGAAAATCAGGAAGGAAGGTCCCAAGCGATATATTTTTCTTCTGCTTCTCCAAAGACGATTTTCCCGTCTGTAATATCTGTGAGGGTTCGGACAGAACTTTCGAAGTCTTTTGTTCGTGTATCCAGTAAAAACTCGACATTTTCAAGATAAATAACATCGCGGATCCTGACATTCATTTTCTGAAGTGCATATTGAACGGAATTCCAAAGGGAATAGGAGACCGTGCAACGGATTTCAGAGGACAATTCCATCTGCACAAGCCCGGCGGCTTCCAGTGCAATTTTACATCCCTGTGAATAGGCTCTGGACAATCCTCCGGTTCCGAGAAGCACACCGCCGAAGTACCGAACGACAACCACACAGCAATTTACTATCTGCTCATTTTTCAGGACATTCAGTATCGGGAGGCCGGCTGTGCCGCCAGGTTCACCGTCATCACTGTAACGGATGATTCCGCTGTTTATTCCAATGATATAGGCGTAACAGCAATGCCTGGCTTCCCGATGCATTTCCCTGATGGTCCGGATGAATTGCACAGCTTCTTCTTCAGAAGTACACGGACGGACATATCCGATAAAACGGCTTTTCTGAATGACGACTTCATCGTCAGCCTGTTTCAGGATGGTGATATAGGATTCATTCATCCGAGAATCACACGGCAGAAGCCTTTTTTACCTTTCTTCAGCAAAATGCCTTCCGTGCCGATCTGCTCTGCGGACAGGACGGCAGCAACGTCAGTAACTTTCTCATTTTCAAGCGAAACAGCGTTTTGCTCGATTTGCTTGCGAGCGTCGCTCTGGCTTTTGCATAGGCCGGAACGGACCAGCATTGTGGAAACGCGCGCGTCTTCAGCCAGTTCCGCAGCGGTAACGGTAAGCGTCGGAATGTCTCCGCCGGCGGGGCCGCCGCTGAAAAGCGCTTTTGCGGCGGCTTCGGCCTGCACAGCAGCTTCTTCGCCATGGACGAGCTTTGTTACTTCATAGGCAAGGACACGCTTGGCTTCATTCAGTTCTGCACCCTGCAGGGCACCCAGCCTGCGCACTTCATCCATGGGCAGGAAAGTAAGGAGGGCAAGGCATTTTTCAACATCTTTGTCATCTACATTCCGCCAGTACTGATAGAAATTGTAGGGTGAAGTCTTTTCCGGATCCAGCCACAGCGCACCGGCTTCAGTTTTGCCCATTTTCCGGCCATCGTGTGTCAGCAGAAGCTGGAAGGTGCATGCAAATGCTTTCTCCTGCTCTTTCCTGCGGACAAGATCCGCACCGCCGAGCATATTGCTCCACTGATCGTTTCCACCCATTTCAAGGCGGCAGCCATAGCGATGGAAAAGCTCGAGGAAATCATAGCTTTGCATCAGCATATAAGTAAATTCGAGGAAACTGAGTCCGTTTTCGGATGCCATTCTGGCTTTGTAACATTCAGCTGTCAGCATTTTGTTGACGGAAAACATGGAACCGATATCGCGCATGAACTCGATGAAATTAAGGTTGCGCAGCCAGTCAGCGTTATTGACGATGATCGCTTGCCCTTCTGAAAAATCGAGGAAGCGGGACATCTGCTTTTTGATGCATTCCACATTCTGATCGATTGATTCGGTGGAAAGCATTTTACGCATATCCGTCTTACCGGAAGGATCTCCGATCATGGCTGTTCCGCCGCCCATAAGGGCAATCGGTTTATGCCCCGCTCTCTGCATATGAGCCATCGCCATAATCGGTATATAATGACCGATATGAAGGCTGTCAGCCGTAGGATCAAAACCGACATAAAACACAGTCGGGGACTTAAGCTGTTCATACAGTTCGTCTTCAAAGGTTGTCTGCGCAATAAATCCGCGGTCTTTCAGGATATCAAGAATATGTTCCATTTTACTGTTTCCTCCTGTACTCAGATAGTTTCGCCAACAAGATCTTTCAGTACATTCATTCCGGTTTCGATCTGCTCCAGCGTACTGTTGGAGAAATTCAGCCGGATCGTATTTGTGTGCCCGCCGCCGACACAGAAATGTGTGCCGGGTACAAAAGCGACCTTTTTCTCTATTGCTTTATCCAGGAGATCTTTCGCATTCAGATGTTCCGGCAGCTCTGCCCAGATGAACAGTCCGCCCTGCGGTCTGGTATACCTGACGCTTCCGGGGAATTCTCCCAGCTTGGAAAGCATGAATTTCATCTTTTCACCGTAATTCGCGCAGATCTTCTGAATATGGGCGGGAAGGAGATTCCTCCGGAGGAACTGGTCCACGACAGCCTGATTCAGATTTGCTGTATGAACATCCGTGGACTGCTTTCCAACCGTACATTTCCGGATGATTTCAGAGTCTCCAGCAATATATCCGACACGAAGCCCTGGAGAAATGATTTTGCTGAAACTGCCAAGGAAAACGACCCAGCCATCCTGGTCAAAACTTTTGATGGAAGGAAGGGGTGTTCCCTCATAACGGAGATCCCGATATGGATCGTCTTCAGCAACAACCATATGGTACTGATTGGCGAGCTCGGCAATTTTCCTTCTTCTTTCAGCCGGCAGCGTTTTTCCGGAAGGATTCTGGAAAGTCGGTATGGTATACAGGAGCTTGGGATGGTACTGACGGATCTTGGATTCCAGATCTTCCATGATCATTCCGTCTTCATCGCTCTCAACGGGAACAAGATTGGCCTGATAAAGTTTCAGACATTGCATGTTGCCAAGGAAAGAGGGGTTTTCAACCAGTACGGTATCCCCGGGATCAATGAGCGCTTTGCTCAGAAGATCCATGGCCTGGGTGGAACCGGTCACAGGCAGCAGATCCGGAATGGCGCAACCCAGCTGCGAACGGACATATTCCTTCAGGCTTTCGCGGAAGGGAGCATAACCTTCTGTGGCGCCATACTGAAGAAGGGCCTTTCCGTTCTCGAGAAGCACCTGATCTGCGATTTCACGTACAGTATCATCCGGAAGGGCTTCCGGAGCAGGATTGCCGCCGGCAAAAGAGATCATGCCCGGCTGTGCAATTACTTTAAAAATTTCGCGAATTGCGCTTCCGGATACCAGATCAAACCGGTGTGCAAAAGGATACCTGGATGTACTCATTTGCATCTCTCCTTTCAATAAAGAAACCGCAGTTCAGCCGGAAGGCGATGAACCGCGGTACCACTTCCATTCTGCGGGATCAGAAAGAATCCCGCACTCAACAAGCTGTAACCGGCAGACCGGATCTGCCCTAATCAGATAAAGGATCCTTTCAGGCAAATAGCTCCGGGATGTACTTCCCCGCAGAAGCGAATGCTTTTTCACACCGGCCAAAAGCTCTCTGAAAACGCAGTCCGGGGTACTCTTCCCATCATTGCAGATAAACATATTATGCGTTCAAAGGCTTGTTCTGTCAAGCTATTTTCAACTTGATTATATAATTTAAATCTTGTATAATTATATGAATCCTTTTTCATCTCCCGGACTGTGAATGCAGGACCGGAATGCACGGGAGGAATGATTTCATGGAATGCAAGATTAAGAATGATCTCGGAACAATCTACATTGCAGAAGACGTAATGATGAAAGTAGTGGGATATGCTGCCCTTGAGTGCTACGGGATTGTTGCTATGTCCGGCAAGAAAGCCACAGACGGTATTGTGGAATGGCTTGGCCGTGAAAATCTTTCCAAAGGCGTCCAGATCCGCAATGTCGGAGACATGCTGGACGTTGACCTCTATATCATTGTGGAATACGGGATCTCCATATCCGAAGTCTGCAAAACAATTGTTGAAACAGTACGCTACAAGCTTGAGAGCATGACGGGAGTCAAAGTCCGCAAGGTAGGCGTTTCAGTCGAAGGAATCCGGATCTGATTCCAGGCGACGTAAATCTGTAAATGACGGAGGAATATTCCTTTGATACAGTTCAAAACGATTGACGGTCTTCTTTTGCGGGATATGATCATGGCCGGCACAGCTTTGCTTGAAAAAAACCGCGAAGCGGTTGACGCGCTGAATGTATTCCCGGTTCCGGACGGAGATACCGGGACAAATATGTCCCTTACCATGCAGTCTGCATGCCGCGAAGTCAACAGCAAGGAATTCCTGCGCGCCGATGAGGCTGCGAATGCGCTGGCAAAAGGTGCGCTGAAAGGTGCCCGCGGTAATTCCGGGGTTATCACCAGCCAGCTGCTCCGCGGTTTTGCAAAAGCGCTGAACGGGGTTGAAAAAATCACGCCTGTGCAATTTGCACAAGCCCTTACCAAGGGATCCGAGATGGCGTATAAAGCTGTTATGAAGCCGAAAGAAGGAACAATACTGACGGTTGCCAGAATTGTTGCGGAAGATGCACTGAAACAGGCCAATAAGGATCCGAATGATTATGATAAACTCTTTACGGTAATCCTGAAGAGCGGCGAAGCGATCCTGAAAAAGACCCCGGACATGCTTCCGGCACTGAAACAGGCAGGGGTTGTCGACTCCGGCGGACGGGGACTGATGCTGATTTACCAGGGTTATGCAGCAGTTCTGCGTGGTGAGGATATTAATCTTACCGAAACCGGGATGGAGGATGATTTTTCTGCGGTTTCCGATGACTGCCATGATCTGAGTAAAGATCTTACATATTCTTATTGCGTGAATTTTACCCTGAGTCATTTCCGTGAAGACTGCGATGAACACGATATCGATTCCTTCCGCCGCAGGCTTAACCGGATTGGTGACAATGTTTCCGTAATCGGTGACCTCACAAAAGCAGAACTTCATGTCCATACAGACAATCCCGGTTCCGCACTGGAATACGGTGTTGAACTGGCAGAAATTTCAGATGTCCGTATTGACAATCTGCTGGAGATGAAGCGACAGTTCGATAAAGAACACAACCCGAATGCCGCATCCGAAGGAGAAGGAATGGAGAGCGCAGATGGTACACCTGCAGCGGCCGAGAAGCGTTACGGGTTTGTTGCTGTTTCTCTTGGTGCCGGATTCTCCCAGTTCTTTGCGGATCTGAATGTAGACAAGATTGTGGAAGGCGGACAGACAATGAATCCGTCTGTTGATGATCTTCTGAATGCTGTGAATCAGGTTCCTGCAGAATGTGTGTTCATTCTTCCGAATAACGGGAATGTTATCTTTGCAGCGAACCAGGCAGCGGAACTTTCCGGGAAGGATGTACGGGTTATTCCGACGAAAAATGTTGCTATGGGCATTGCGGCCGCAATTGCGTTTCAGAACGATCAGGAACCCGATGAAAACGTACGCCGGATGGATGAGGCATCCCAGCACGTAAAAACCGCAATGGTCACCTATGCGATCCGGGACAGCGAATATAATGGCATACAGATCAAACAGGGAGATATTATCGGACTGCATAACGGGCAGATCGAATTCTCCGGTTCTTCCATTCATGATGTTGTGATGGAAATGATGAAAAGCATTATTACAGATGAGGATGAACTGATTACCGTTTACTATGGTGCGGATGTTTCAGAAGCGGATGCAGAAGCCATCTCCTCTGATATTGAAAAATCCTATGACTTTTGTGATGTCGAATGCCATAATGGTGGACAGCCGCTGTATTACTATCTGATTTCCGTGGAGTAAAGCAAGGATGAATCTTGACGATCTGGAAGGCATCGGGCCCGCACGGCTGGAAGCATTACGCGCAGTGGGAATTCTCTCATTGCGCGATTTATTGTTTACGCTGCCCGTACGATATGAAGATCATCAAACCGTTTTTTCCTGTTCTGAAAAGACTCCCGGTAATATTCTTGTTTCGGGAATATTCAGTGATTCTCTGAAAAACGTGTATTTTAACGGCGTTTCAAGGGTGCAGGGAAGTATATCTGATGATTCTGGAAAACTTTCTGTATGCTGGTATAACGAACCGTGGATTACACAGCAAATTCATGTAAATGAACCGGTCCGGCTCTACGGACGCCTCTCTGTTAAAAATGGAAGAAGGACCCTGCAGAATCCGAAGATTGTTACAGATGCCGGCTGGATGCCGGTCTACAAATCCCTGAAAAAGTTCCCGGCCAAATCTTTCCGCAATGCCATTGAAGCAGCATTGAAGAATCTGGAAGACTGCTGCCCGGAGACGCTTCCGGCCGGTTTCCGGATTGAAAACCGGCTGTGCGAACTGAATTTTGCCCTTCGTGAAGCGCATTTTCCTTCCAGCATGCAGAATCTGGAAATCGCCCGAAGAAGACTGTCTTTCGAGAAAATCATGCTTTATCTGCTGTATATATCAAAAATCAGGCAGAACAGGCGTCCGGCGCCGGCCTTGCAGATCAGCAGTATCCAGGCAGATTTGTTCTGGTCACTCTTTTCTTTCAGTCCGACAAATGATCAGAAAAAAGTTTTACTGGATATTTCTGAAGATCTTCAGAATGATCACGCAATGGCAAGGCTGGTCCAGGGGGATGTTGGGTGCGGCAAAACAGCCGTAGCGTTCGGCGCGGCTTTTTTGACCTGTTTTGCGGGTTATCAGGCCTGCATGATGGCTCCTACGGAAATACTGGCTACACAGCACTATGAGAATGCCAAAGAAGTGTTTAAACCCTACAGCATTTCCTGCCGGCTGCTGACAGGAAGCACAAAAGCAAAGGAAAGGAAAAAAATCCTGGAAGAACTGGCGGACGGGACTTGCCAGATTCTCTTTGGTACACATGCGCTGATCAGCAAAGATGTTTGTTATTCCAAACTGGGTCTTGTCATAACAGATGAGCAGCATCGGTTTGGTGTGAACCAGCGGTCAGCTCTGCAGGATAAAGGAACTACAGAAGAACAGATCAGCCCGCATGTGCTTGTTATGTCCGCCACACCGATCCCGAGAAGCCTGGCTCTGATTCTTTACGGAGACCTGGATATCTCTGTGATCAGGGAGCTTCCAAGAGGCCGGATTCCGGTGAAAACACATCTGGTTCCTGAAACGAAAAGGGAAGATATGTATGGCTTTCTGAGAAAAGAAGTTCAAAAAGGACGCCAGGCATATATTGTATGTCCGATGGTAGAAGATTCTGATCAGGCAGATGAACTTCGCAGCGCAAAAAGCGTTTATAAATCCCTTCAGGCGTCGTCACTGAAAGATTTACGAATCGGGCTGACATGGGGAAATCAGAAAAGCGTCGAAAAAGAGCAGATTCTGAGGGATTTCAAGGATGGAAAATACGATATTCTTGTTTCCACTACTGTGATTGAAGTCGGAATTAACAATCCCAACGCGACCATCATGATTATCGAAAATGCTGAAAGATTCGGCCTGAGTCAGCTTCATCAGCTACGCGGAAGAGTGGGCAGAGGGACAGAGGAAAGCTGGTGTTTCCTGCTTTCAGATCATACGGAGAAACTGCAGATTCTTTGCAAAACCAATGATGGATTTGAAATATCGAAAAAAGATCTTGCAATCAGAGGGCCCGGAGATCTACTGGGGACACGGCAATCCGGTGAGGCGGATTCCACTTTTGCTTTCACAGGAGATTCACTGCTGATTGAAGAAGTGTCTGCTGCTGTGAAAAAGCTGCATCAGGATCCGTCACAGAAGGAAACACTGAATATTCTGGAAAACTATGCTGATGACTATTTTGCCTGTTCAGAAAGAGAAATCGCGCTGAATTAACCTTGCTAATACTTCAGTCCTCCATAAATTCGACCAGGACAGAATTCTGGAGATCCATTCCTTTCCGGGTCAGGGACCATGCGCCGCCTGAATACTGCATCAGGCCGTCCTTTACCATTTTTTTCAGTGTCTCTTCGTAACAGGAATCAATGGAAATGCCATGTAATTCCATAAACCTTTCCGGCCGGATGCCACGGTTCATCCGCAGGGACAGCATCAGCGTCTCAAATCTTGTGTCTTCCGGGGATACATGCTCTTCTGTAAAAAAATCCTGGCCGTTGTATACCATTTTCAGGTATTGATCCATAGCTTCAGGATTGGTTCTGCGGATACAGAATAATCCTCTTTCATTTTTCGCGGTTATCCGCATTGAAGAAGCGGACAGACCGAGTCCAATATACTGCTCCTGGGTCCAGTATCCGATATTGTGACAACATTCATGGCCGGGCAGCGCAAAATTGGAGATCTCATACTGTTCAAGTCCGTGCTTTTTCAGTTTCCGGATGGCGAGGTCATACATTTCACGTTCAGTCTCCGGTTCGGGAAGGGTCAGTTCACCTTGCTGCAACCGTTTCCATAGAGGAGTACCTTCTTCCGGAATCAGCCCGTACGCACTGATATGCTGCGGACAAAGGGAAAGAGCAGCGTCCAGGGTTTCCTCCCAGTCACTGATGGTTTGGCCTGGAATGCCAAAAATCAGATCCAGGTTCAGGTTGGAAACAGAGTATTTTCTGGCGATCTGAACAGATTCTTTGACAGCACTGAAATCATGGATTCGTCCCAGTGTCTTCAAAAGATGACTCTGATATGCCTGCATGCCATAGGAAATCCGGTTGATTCCCAGATCGGAAAGCGCTTCAATGAAAGGAACGGTAATGGTCCCTGGATTCGCTTCTATGGAAAATTCCGTGCATTCATCCATAGGAAAGAGCTCACGCAATCCGTTAACAAGGCGACGAAGCTGTTCCGGGGAAAGAAGTGAAGGCGTCCCTCCGCCGATATATGCTGTTTTAACCGGTTCATCTGAAAAAGACTTTCTTATTTCAGCTTCCCGCAGCAGAGCCCCGATATATTCATTTTTTTGAATGTCTGATGATGGAAATGAAATAAACGAGCAATACTCACATTTCTTTGCGCAGAAGGGGATATGTACGTAAATTTCCATGACCTCTCCTTTAAAACGGTTGCATCAGGCATGGCAAGATTTTGAAGCATTAATCCGCATCGGATTGCATACCGTACAGTAAACCAGGTTCCACCTTCAAAACGGGTCATATAGCATATGCACAGTGAAGAGGAATCCACCATGAAACGGTTTCGGTTCTGCATACATCCGGAATAATAGAAATCAGACAGGATTTTTTTTTCATCTGCCTGGAGAAGAATCGACTGATAGATACTGCGTTCTTCTTCCGGCCAGCGATCCGCCTGGGAAAGACATGGGACTGCAATTACAAGTTTTAAATCCCCGTGGGTTTTCCTGAACCGGATGACTTCCAGAGCTGCAAGGGTGTCAAACCCGCGGGCACCACCGCAGATAAAGATCCTGTATCCGTTTTCGTAGGCACTGTGAACAGCTTCCTGGATCTTTTTCTGCAGCAGGAAGCGTTCCGCTTCGGGGATGTCCCTGTGTCCGGAAAAACATACGGTGCTGGATTTATCAAAGTGTCTTTCCATACTGTCAGTCCATCTTCAGCACGGCGAGGAATGCTTCGCTGGGAACCTGTACTGTTCCGAACTGACGCATGCGTTTCTTGCCTTCCTTTTGCTTTTCAAGCAGCTTCTTTTTACGCGTAATATCTCCGCCATAACATTTGGCAAGAACATCCTTCCGCATGGCTTTTACAGTTTCACGGGCGATCACTTTTCCGCCGATTGCGGCCTGGATCGGTATTTCAAACATCTGACGCGGGATCACATCCTTCAGTTTTTCAGCGATGCCGCGTCCCCTCGCATATGCCTTGTCACGGTGAACAATAATGGAGAATGCATCACAAAGATCCCCGTTCAACAGAATATCCAGCTTGACGAGATCACTCTCACGATAATCTTTCAGTTCATAATCGAAAGAAGCATATCCGCGGCTGCGGCTTTTTATCTGGTCAAAGAAGTCAAAAATGATCTCGTTGAGAGGGAGGTCATAATTCAGTTTAACACGGTTCCCTTCATACTGCATGTCAATAAATACACCGCGTTTGTCCTGACACAGTTCCATCAGCGTTCCTACTGAATCCTGCGGTGTATAAATTGTCGCATGCACAAAAGGTTCTTCCATATAGTCGATTTCACCGGCCGGAGGAAGATTTGTCGGATTATCAATCATCAGTACAGTTCCGTTGTTTTTTACAACCTTGTAGATTACGCTCGGAGCGGTTGTCACAAGGTTGAGGTCAAATTCACGTTCCAGACGGGTTGTCATGATATCCATATGAAGCAATCCAAGGAAACCGCACCGGAATCCAAAGCCAAGAGCCACAGAAGTTTCCGGCTCGAAGGAAAGGGAAGCATCATTCATCCGAAGCTTTTCCAGTGCATCTTTCAGAGCGGGGTAATCAGCACCGTCTGCCGGATAAATTCCACAGTAGACCATGGGGGTGACTTCCCTGTAGCCGGGCAAAGGTTCAGAGGCAGGGTTTGATGCATCTGTAATTGTATCGCCTACACGGGTGTCCCGGACATCCTTGATGGAGGCAGAAACATAACCGACATCACCGGCTTTCAGATGATCACAGGGAACATATCCGGGAGACAGATGACCGACTTCAACCACATCAAATTCCGAACCGGTTGCCATCAGGCGCATGCGCATTCCAGGGTAAATCGTTCCTTCCTTGATACGGATAAAACAGATTGCACCTCTGTAGTTGTCGTAAAAAGCGTCAAAAATGAGCGCCTGGAGCGGTGCGGATGCATCGCCGGAAGGGGCTGGAATATGCTCGGCAATCGTTTCAAGCACCTCATCGATATTTTGCCCCGTTTTTGCGGATATACAGGGAGCATAGCTGGCATCAAGGCCGATGACATCTTCGATTTCAGTGCGGACTTCTTCAGGCCTTGCAGAAGGAAGGTCGATTTTGTTGATAACGGGAATGATTTCAAGATTGTGATCAAGCGCCATATATACATTGGCCAGCGTCTGTGCTTCAATACCCTGCGTGGCATCCACAACCAGAAGTGCGCCTTCACATGCAGCTAGAGCCCTGCTGACTTCATAGGTAAAGTCTACATGGCCGGGGGTGTCTATCAGATTCAGGATATATTCATTGCCATCCTTTGCGGTGTAATTCATATGGACAGCTTTGCTTTTGATGGTGATCCCTCTTTCCCGTTCCAGTTCCATGCTGTCAAGAATCTGTTCCACCATTTCCCGTTTTTCAAAAACACCTGTTTTTTCAAGAATACGGTCTGCAAGCGTGCTTTTGCCATGGTCAATATGCGCCACAATGCAGAAATTCCGGATCCGGTTCATGTTATTTTCCATTATTCCCTCCGGGCTGATTAAACTTTTTCCCAAGCCTGTTTTCTTTGCCTTGAATCAATCTGGCGATATTGGCATGATGCCGTGCAACACACATAATCATCAGCAGGAAAGCCCAGACAATAATGCAGGCATTTCCCTGGCTGAAAATGAAAGACAGTCCTGCGAAGGAAATGACCAGCAGCATACTTCCGACAGAAATATAACGGAAAAGGGCAATTACCAAAATTGTCAGAGCGATGCAGATCAGTGCGTAAACAGGGAAGCAGAAAAGCATTACGCCGCCTGTTGTTGCAACGCCTTTTCCTCCGCGAAAACCGAAGAAAACGGGCCAGTTATGACCGATGACACAGAAGAGTCCGGCAAGCAGAACAACAAAGCGCGCGTTCGGATGACCTCCGCAGATCCACTGTGCAATCAGACAGGAGAGGACACCCTTGATGACATCAAAGAAAAAAGTGATCAGGCCATATTTCCATCCCATAGTGCGCTGTACATTGCTCGCACCGGTGCTTTTGCTTCCGACCGTATGAAGATCAGGGCCGTTGGCAATTTTGGAAATGATGATTCCGCCGGACAGAGAGCCCAGCAGGTAGGCAATCAGGCAAGAGAGAATAATTTTGATTTCAAAAGCCATGGGTGTCAGTCCTCCTTTTTCCTTTCACGGAGAATAAACCGAATCGGTGTGCCTTCAAGCGGGAATGTTTTCCGGAAGAAATTCTCCAGATATCTTTCATAGGAGAAAGACATCAGGGTTTCATCATTAACAAAGAATACGAAGGTTGGCGGCTGAATGCCGGTTTGCGTGGCATAATAAATTTTCAGGCGCCTTGTACCCTGCAGCGGCGGCTGGAGATTGCCGGTCGCATCATTTACTACATCATTCAGAATACCGGTTGTGATACGTTTACTGGAGGTCTCGTACACTTCCTTCACTTTATCAAAAACGGTATTCGTTCTTTGTCCTGTTTTTGCGGAAATAAACAGGACCGGTGCGTAATCCATGAATTTGATTTTTTCAATGACTTCTTTCCGGTATTTTTCCAGGGTTCCGGTTTCTTTTTCAAGCATATCCCACTTGTTGACAATAACGATAACCGCTTTTCCTTCTTCATGGATCAGGCCGGCAATTTTGGTGTCCTGTTCAGTGACTCCGTCATTTGCGTCAACAAGGAGCAAAGCAACATCGCAACGTTTGATAGCGGCGATGGAACGTAGTACACTGTATCTCTCAAGACTTTCATCTTCAATGGAGCTTTTTCTTCGCATGCCTGCAGTATCTATGATATTAAAGGCTGTCCCGTCCTCTGTATGGAAAATCGTATCAATGGCGTCGCGTGTAGTGCCGGGAATATCGGACACCATTGTCCGCTCCTGCCCAAGAAGCCTGTTTGTAAGAGAACTCTTACCGACATTCGGACGGCCGACAATGGCCATCTGAATAACGGTCTCTTCCTCTTCATCAGAAGAAGGATCCCTGTCCGGAAAGCAGCTGATAATCTGATCCAGCAGGTCGCCAAATCCAAGCATATTGACGCTGCTGATTCCGATCGGATCTCCGAGACCTAATTCATAAAACTCATAAAGGGAGTTATTCAGCCCCAGGTAATCGACTTTATTGACAACCAGAAGAACAGGCTTTCCGGCCCGGCGAAGGAGGTTTGCGACATCCTTGTCATCTTCCGTAAGACCTTCACGCGCATCTGTGAAAAAACAGATGACATCTGCCAGATCAATGGCAGTCTGTGCCTGCATGCGCATCTGGCTTAACAACACATCTTCACTGTGGGGATCTATGCCGCCTGTATCTATCAGCGTGAATTCATGTCCGAGCCATTCTGCATCAGCATGAATTCTGTCTCGTGTAACTCCGGGGACATCTTCCACTATACTGATGCGCTTCCCGGCAATCTTGTTGAAAAAAGTTGATTTGCCGACATTCGGCCTGCCGACAATGGCAACAATCGGTTTGTTCATCTTATGTCCTCCGTCTGGAATAATGCGCTGATAAATGATTCTCCGGTATTGCGGACAACCTGAATCGGTTTTCCGATGATATCCTGTACTCTTTCCAATGTATAATCATCAAGGAAACAATCTGAGTTTTCACGGAGCATGGATTCAGAAATCAATACTTTGTCGAATTCTTTTCCTTCCAGGGCCTGTATCAGATCCTGGCCGACAATCAGTCCGGTTACCGTGATGGAATCACCGAAAAAACGGTTCGGAACAGGAACAACCTCTGTCTGTACCCAATCCGGTGTATACATACGGGCCAGTTCCTGAATGTGCGGAAACACGGAAGCGCCGGTGGGAATAATCAGCCGGGTGACAATGCCTTTTGTCAAAGGGGAATGAACTTCGTTTTGAATGTCCGTATAAGCTGCTTCGCATTCGTCCTTAAACTGGCGGATCATTCCAACGCCATTCTCAATCTGAGGATAATCCTCATAATGTTCTTCCGCGGGAATGTCCTGTCCAGCTATGCAGTAGAACTCATCAGACAGGAAGACAAAACGTGTCCCGAATTCTTCAAGATATTTTTGCTGACGCCGGGAAACAATTTGTATGGTCTCCTCAGCAAGCTGCCTGCTGACAGGAGGAATTTGCTCGAGTTTCGTACGGAACTTTGTCATCCCGATGGGAACAATGGCGACGGAAAGGGAAGAAGGCCAGAGGGATGCAAGGTCATCCAGCGTTTCCTCAAGGATGTTTCCATCGTTAAATCCCGGGCAAAGAACAATCTGGGAATGAAACTGCAGTCCGTGATTTTTCAATGCGGTAAGACGGTCAAAAAGATTTCCGGCATTCGGGTTACGAAGCATTTTCACACGAACATCCGGATCTGTTGCGTGAACAGAAATATATAGCGGAGACGCTTTCCTGCGCAGTATACGGATGAATTCCTGATCATCCACGTTGGTCAGCGTTACATAATTACCCATCATCAGACTGAGGCGCCAGTCATCATCCTTGACATAAAGCGTTTTACGCATGCCGGACGGCATCTGATCAATAAAACAGAAGACGCAGTGATTCAGGCAGTGGCGAGGCTTCATGGCAACGGTTTCATCCAGCTGAAGGCCCAGCGGTTCCCAGGACGATTTTGCAATGCTGACCTGGCGAATCTTTCCGTTCACATCGGCTATTTCAATTTCCAGATGAGGATGAAGGATCAGATCCTGATAATCAATCTCATCGATGACTGTTTCACCGTTAATGGAAACAAGACTCTCATTTTTCTGAATTCCGGCTTTTTCTGCCGGGGAGGAAGGCGATACGGACAGAATTCTGATCATATGCGCATCCCTCCTTACGTTCAAAAACGCCCAATTTATTATCCTAGAATTGAATGGAGTTGTCAAGAATCAGGCCGGGACACGGCAGCGCTGCCATGGTTGTCATTTCACACTCATGATGATAATATATATGCGTTTCAATAAGGTTACTGAGAGGTTTGCTTATGGCTCAGAATGGAGATATCGGTATCGATCTTGGCACATCAAATGTAGTGATTTACATGAAAGGCAACGGCGTCGTTTTCCGTGAACCATCCGTTATCGCGGTGGAAAGCGAAACCAATCAGATTATTGCGTTCGGAACAGAAGCTTACCGCATGATCGGGCGTACACCGTCCAGTATCAGTATAATCCGCCCCCTCGCACAGGGGGAAATACTTGATTTTGAACTGACTGCAGCGATGCTTCGGTATTACATTTCCAATGTAATCGGGAAAAAATTTTTCTCCAGGCCACGTGCAATTATGTCCGTTCCGTCAGGTGTTAAGGAGATGGAAAGAAAGGCGCTGATCACATCGCTGTTTGATGCGGGACTGCGAAGAACGCAGATCCTGGACAGAACAATTGCCGCTGCACTTGGCGCGCAGCTGAATTTTCTTGGCTCATACGGAAGCATGGTGGCTGACCTGAGCGCCGGAGGTACGGACATTGCAGTTCTCAGCAACGGCATCGTTTCCGTTGTCAGTTCGGTTCAGATGGGTGGCGATCATTTTGATGATGCTATCATCCGGTATCTTCGGAAGAAATACAACATGCTGATTGGTGAAAGAACCGCAGAACAGGTCAAAATAACTCTAGGCGGCGCAATGCGGAGGAATCCGAGGGTGACGATGGATGTTACAGGCAGGAACCTGATATCCGGTCTTCCCAGAACGATTTCCATTGATTCAGATGAAATATATGAATCCCTGATTGACAATGTGAACGACCTGATTGAGAGCGTTCAGGCAGTTATTGAAAAAACCCCGCCGCAGCTCGCCTCCGATATCCTGGAAGGAGGCGTCACACTGACGGGGGGCGCAGCAGCACTGTATGGCCTTTCCGAAGCTATTTCAGATGTGATCAGGATCCCATGCCGGGTTGCTGATGATCCAAAGGACTGTATCGTTCTGGGATGCGCGAAAGTATTGAATGATCCGGCCGGAATGCGTCATCTGCTGTCTGCATCCTGATGGTTTTATTTTTTCGGGTTTCCGGCAGTGTCGATTCCGGCAGCACCGACAAGTCCCAGGCGTTCCGCGGCTTCTTCCCGCATTTTGTACTTGAGGATTTTGCCGGCCGCATTCATCGGGAAATGATCCACAAATTCAATATACTGAGGTACCTTGTGACGGGCCATATGGCTTTTGATGTATTCCGTCATCTCTTCGGATGTCAGGGATGCATCTTTCTTTTTGATAATGCATGCCATAACAGCCTCGCCGTATTTGGCATCCGGAACACCGATGACCTGCACATCTTCCACAGCGGGATGCGTATAGATAAATTCTTCAATTTCCTTGGGATAGATGTTTTCACCGCCGCGGATAATCATATCTTTCAGGCGTCCTGTAATCAGATAGGTTCCGTCTGGATTCCTGCGGGCCAGATCTCCGGAATGCAGCCATCCGTCTTTATCAATTGCTGAAGCGGTGGCATCCGGCATTTTATAGTAACCTTTCATGATGTGATAACCTCGGGAGCAGAATTCACCATCCTGGCCGTCAGGAAGTTCATTGCCGGTTTCCGGATCAATCACTTTACACTGAACATGCGGGAATGCGTATCCGACGGTTTCTGTACGCAGACCGAGCGGATCGTTCCAGTCTGACATCGTACTGCCGGGAGAAGATTCGGTTTGTCCGTAAACACTGACGATTCCGCGCATATTCATCTCATCCGGCTGAGCTGCACGCTTCATCAGTTCAGGCGGGCAACCGGATCCGGCCATAATGCCTGTCCGCATGTAGGAGAAGTCTGTTTTCCGGTAATCTTCATGGTTGAACATTGCGATAAACATTGTCGGGACACCGTGAAAACAGGTAATTCTTTCCTGGTTGATACAGGCAAGGGAATTCTTGGCAGAGAAGTAGGGAAGCGGACAGAGTGTGGCCCCATGAGTCATGGAAGCTGTCATCGCAAGCACCATACCGAAGCAGTGAAACATCGGAACCTGGATCATCATGCGGTCCGCCGTAGACAGGCCCATCCTGTCACCGATACATTTACCGTCATTCACAACGTTGTAATGCGTCAGCATAACACCTTTCGGAAAACCGGTTGTCCCGGATGTGTACTGCATGTTACAGACATCGTCCGGCTTAACATGTGCGGACAACATCCGGATTGTTTCCTGTGAAACGGTATCCGCCCTGCGCATTGCCTGATCAAAAGTCAGGCATCCGGGCTGTCTGAAGTCAACGGTAATTACATTTCGCAGGAAAGGAAGGCGTTTGCAGTGAAGCGCTTCGCCCGGCTTTGCGGAAGCAATTTCCGGGCACAGCTCATTGATGATTTCTTTATAATTACTGTCCAACGCTTTTTCAATCATTACAAGTGTATGGGTATCGCTCTGACGCAGCAGATAGTCAGCTTCATGGATTTTATAGGCTGTATTCATAGTGACGAGTACAGCGCCGATCCTGGCACAGGCCCAGAAAGTAATATACCATGCCGGGACATTCGTTGCCCAGACAGCAACCTTGGCGCCCGGTTTCACACCCAGTGAAACAAGTGCCCGGGCAAAACAGTCAACATCATCCCGGAAACCTGAATAGGTTCTTGTATAATTCAGGGTTGTATATTTGAAAGCATACTGATCCGGAAATTCCTCTGCCATTCGGTCCAGAACCTGACCAAAGGTTTCATCAATCAGTTCATCCTTTTTCCATACATATCTTCCTGTGCCGTCAAAGTTGAAGTAGAGGGATTTCTTTTTTCCTTTCGGATTATCAAAGCGGTTCATGTAGTTCACGAAATGGGAGAAAATGATTTCCCGGTCGGAAAGATCTTCCATCCATTCTGTTTTCCATTCGAGGGAAATAAAACCGCTGTAGTCAATGGAAGAGAGCGCGTTCATGAATTCCTTTACGGGAAGCGTTCCTTCACCGATCAGGTTATAGGATAGATCATCGTTGGAATCGCGCAGGTGAACATGTTTCACGTATCCACCGAGATTCCTGATGGTTGTATCTGGGGATTCATGGAAATCACGGAAAGGATGGTGCA
>Ga0265298_10000979_pt1 | contig 42428 bp, 67 predicted proteins | sample AusTroGonzalo_MG_3_FD_193486 | JGI IMG/M metagenome (GOLD analysis project Ga0265298, IMG submission 193486) | Bovine rumen microbial communities from tropical cattle in Woodstock, Queensland, Australia - Gonzalo_01 | ecosystem: Host-associated > Mammals > Digestive system > Stomach > Rumen ... | reverse complement strand
TGAGGCATCCCCACCCCACCCCCCTACCCCGGGCGCGCGCGAAAATTTTTCCGGGACTCCCCATACCCACCAAAATATTTTCACCAAAAATAGAACTGTTAACACCCTCAAACAGCTCAACCAATAGGGTAGACCCCTCGAAAGGATAAATAATGCCAAGTAAAGATAAGAAAGTAATAAGCGCAAAGATAAGCGAGAATAAGTACGAAATGATAGAAACCTACGCAAATACGCATAATTTGAGCATATCAGCGCTAATAACATTGTGCATGGATGGAGTATTGAGCGGAGACATAGAGATAGAAAAAGGCGAACTAAAAATAGGGGTAGACCCTAATGGTTATGCGGTTTGTGAGAATTTTGATACTCCCTTCGGAGAAAAAGTAGACCGTAAGTTTGATACATTACGAGACAGAGGATATCCCGAAAGATTCATAGAATCGATGAAAGAGCAGATTCTAAACGGGATAGACAACCAGATTTCGATGTTACCTAAGAAGTTCGATATGCGAAGGATGAAGGATAACGACACGGGATGTTAGGCGACAAAACGATTGTAAAAGGGATCAGGCTAACTGATTACCAGATAGAAAAACTAAATGAGAAGTCAAAAGAGCACGGCATGACCGATACGGATTATGTACGTGCTTTAATTGACTGCGCGATAGACGGAAAGATAGACATTAACACCGACGTTCGTAAACTACGAGATATCGCAGCGAAAAAAGAAATCTTAACTCAGAGGTTAATAGATTTAGTGGTGGAACAGCTTGAATGAGTTTAGCAGAGATCAGGAATGCAGAAATAGAATATTGCCGGGATAACATCGTATATTTTGTTGAGAAATACGGGCATATAGAGGATAGAGCAAGCGCGGAAGTAATAATCCCGTTTAAGCTATGGAAAGAGCAAAAAGAAGCCTTAGAGAATATGGTGAATAACAGATGGACGATTATTCTTAAGGCTCGTCAGTTAGGTATCTCATGGCTTGTTTTGCATTATGTGATATGGTTATCGCTTTGTCGAACCGGGCGTTCCGTAATAGGACTATCAAAATCCGAAACAGAAGCCAAAGAGCTTATAAGAAGGTGCGTACTCATTTTAAGGAACATGAGGGCGCTGGTAAGAGAAAAGACCGACAAGAACGGATGGGACGGTGCATGGTTTGAGTGGAACTCTTTGTCCGTTACTATTCACTTTCCGGGAAAGAGTGATTCAACATTTCAGTGTTTTGCGTCAGGGGAAAACGCAGCGAGATCATTTACAGCCGATTTACTTTTCTTTGATGAATGGGCTTTCCAGCAGTTTGACCGCTCAATATGGGCTGCTGCACTGCCTGTTGTAAATAATCCATTAGCGGGACAAGTAATTGGAGTATCGACAATCAAAAGAGGCTCTTTGTTCGAGGAACTATATACGACCCCGGACAATGGTTTTTATAAAATCTTCATACCGTGGTACGCAGACCCCAACCGAACACAGGACTGGTACGACAGAACAGAAAAAATATCGGGAAAAGCGGTAATGTGGGCTGAGTACCCGGCAACAGTAGAAGAGGCACTTGATGTACCGGGAGGGAGATACTTTGAAGAGGTATCGGACGATTCTATTTCAAGTACTGAGCGTCTATCGCAGAATACAGTGTGTTATGTTTCTTTGGATTATGGACTTGACAAACTGGCTGCATACTGGATTTTAAGAGACGTATTTGGAAACTCGCAGATTATCCACGAAGAATACGAATCAAACCTCATAATAAGTGCCGCAGCAGACAGGATTTTGAGAGTAACGCAAAACCTAGTTGAAAGAGAAGTGATCCCGAAAGTAGAACTATACTTAGCGCCTCCCGATTTGTGGAACCGTTCACAGGAAACGGGTAAATCAAGGGCTATATTGTTCCAAGAAGCGGGATTATTACTAACAAAAGTAAACAACGACCTAAAAGCCGGTTGTTTAGCTATAAAAGAGAATACGGCGCATGGAGAAGGTCAAAAGAGCAAACTGACTATCTTAAACCATTGTGCGCCGAACTTGTTAAATTCACTAAAAAAGATACAGCATGACGAGAAAAAGCCTGATGTATACGCAAAAGACCCGCACGAACTGACGCATTCAGTTGATGGACTTAGATATTACTGCATTTACTGGACGCACGGGGGAAGTATAAAACAGGAAAAACCGCGTAGAAAGTGGCGTCCCGATCAGTGGGAGGATTACCGAAACGCGAGTTTAAAGGACAAACAATACCTTATCAGTATTTGGGGAGAGCCTAACTAATGTTTAAGAGGTTAAAGAAAATGATAAAAAACATGGAAACGCCAAAAGACGTCCAAAAATGGGCTGCAAAGCTTGAAAACTGCAAAGCTCAGTACTCAAAAGAGCTAAAGAACATGAAAACATACGAGCAGTACTACGAAGGCACAAGAGATATGCAACCCGACGCCAACAGAGGCGTAAGTCCAACTAAAAAAGCAACAAATGTAAGAAATATCGTCTACGAACTGATAGAATCACAGGTTGATTCGTCAATTCCTATGCCAAAAGTAAGAGCGATTCACCCGGAAGACGAGGAACTTGCTAAGAAATTAGAGAAATTCCTTGAAAACAAGGTAAAAACGTGCTGTTTAACGACAGTAAATGACGCAGAAGAGCGCACAGTACCGATTATAGGCGGTGATTTTACATTGGTTGAGTGGGATTTGACCCGTGGGCTTCACTCAGAGATAGGCGATCTTAAGATTTCAGAATTACACCCTAAAAAAGTCATCCCTCAGATGGGAGTTACGAACTTTGACGACATGGATTACTTCTTCATTCAGGAACTAATGACGAAGAAGACAGTTAAAAGAGTATATGGAGAGGACGTTGAGGACTGTTCTAACGATTATCCCGAAATGACAGAGGATATCGAAGGAGCAAGCTCAAATGAAGACCTCGTAACAGTAAATACCGCGTTTTACCGTAATGAAAACGGTGGCGTCGGTATTTTTGTTTGGTGTGATTACGTAAAACTACTTGACCTTGAAGAATACGAGGCGAGATACCTTGACAGGTGCGCTAAATGCGGCGCGGTCATGGTCGATGGTAAATGCCCTCAGTGTGGCAGTACAAAGTCAAAAAAGACCAAGGAAGAGTACGAGGACATAAAAGACGCTATCGAGGTTACAATCTCGGGAGGCGCAAAACAGACGGTCAATCCGTATGATGAAGAAGACGTTCCTATGATTGACGAAGAGGGAAACACAGTCTTTGACATGACCGGACGCCCTAAAATGACGATTAAGCGTACACAGAAGAAGATTCCTTATTACAGACCTAATGTTTATCCGGTGATCCTAAGAAAGAACATAACGGCTCAGAATCGACTTTTAGGCGGTAGTGACGTAGCGGTTGTGATAGACCAGCAAGACACTATCAAGAAACTTGGAACGAAGATAAACGAGAAGTTATTAAAAGGTGGCTCTTTTGTAACCCTTCCTGAAGGCTTAGAGATAGAAAAAGACGGAGAAGAGTTAAACATCATCCGTATACGTAACGCGGCTGATAAGTCGATGATAGACACATTAACATTGCAGCCAAACGTACAGAACGACCAAAACTATCTTGAAATAAATTACTCATGGGCTAAGTCTTCACTTGGTATCACTGATTCATACCAAGGTAAATACGACGCTTCCGCAACATCGGGTACTGCTAAACAGTATGCGATAAATCAGGCAGCCGGACGACTTGATTCTAAGAGGACACTCAAAAACGAGGCATATGCAAAGTTATACGAGACAATGTTTAAGTTTTGGCTTGCCTTCTCAGATTCACCTTCAGAGATCACAAGCACAAGCTCAGACGGAGCAGCGCAGTTTGATTCCCTTGACAGAATGGAGTTCTTAAGACTTGACGCAGCGGGTGAATTTTACTGGAATGACGAATTTATTTTCGAGACAGACCCTACATCTACACTAATGCAGAATCGTGAAGCTATGTGGAATCAGACGGATATGAAATTGCAGTCCGGTGCTTTTGGTTCAGTTGGCGACCTTGAAACCGCAAGAGCTTACTGGACGATCATGAAGGCTAACGGCTATCCGAACGCTTCGGTTATCCTAAATCTCATTGAAGAGAGAATTGAAAAAGAACAGCAAATGACAGAGCAGTTACCACCGATGGAGGAAATACCTAATGAAATGCCCGTTATGTAACGTAGAAATGAGAATAAAGTCAAGTGATTACGTCAAGAACGACGGAAACCTTTTCTTAAGACAGATTCTTACTTGTCGGAAAAGAGACTGCTCTAATTACGAAAAGGACGTAAAGAACTTGTACGAACCCTTGACGGTATCGGAAGACACACAGGCAGAGGCAACAGAGCCGGAGCCGTTACCATTTACAGAACCCGTAGAAGAACCTTGATAGGTTATCGCACCGCATAGGTGCTTTTTTTATACCTAAATTCCCAAGGAATAGGGCAAAAATCCAAGATTTGAAAGGAATTTTATATGAAAGAAAAAGAATTACTTGCTATGAATTTGCAGTTCTTCTCAGAAGACGCAGAGGTTAGCGAGGAAACAGGCGTAAACGAGACTGAACCCGCCGAGCAGTCAACAGAAAGTGACGTAGAGCAGTCTGACGAAGGTGTAGAAGAGGAAGTCACCGAACCTCAATTTGACACAGACAAAGCTAACGCAGCTTTCGCAAGCATGAGACGCGATCTTGAAGCTGCAAGAAGACAGCAGCAAGAAATCGACAGTCTTTATGCGAGCCAGTACGGGAACTACACAAATCCCGAGACTGGACAGCCTATAAGGAGCGCAAGAGATTACTTTGAGGCTATGGCAGCTCAGGAGCGTATGCAAATGAGACAGAAGCTTCAGGAAAGCGATATCGACCCGCACCTTATAGATTCAATGATTGCGAACAGTCCCGCAGTACGCGAGGCAAGAGCAATGACAGCGGAGTTAAATTCATACCGGGCAAACAACCTCATAGCAGAGGACTTTAAGAAAGTACTTAAGCTCGACCCTTCAAAGACGAGTGAAGAGGATATCATAAACGACCCGTCATATAACGCGGTTGTTGGATATGTTCAGACGCACCCCGGAACAAGATTTGACGAAGCATACAAACTCGTAAACTTTGACAGGCTTACAAATTCCAAGGGAGCAGCAGCAAAGCAAGCCACGATCAATGAAGTGAAATCAAAGAATCATCTTTCAACAGGAACGTCACTTGATGTTCCTAACACAGAAGAAGATATTCCCGCTTCAATGCTTGAAAACTTCAAAGAACTGTTCCCGGAAAAATCCATGAAGGAATTGAAAGCTCTGTACAACAAGACAATCACAGAAAGGAAATAAATCATGGCAGTTACAATCAGACGTTCTAGTGAACTTGCAAACAACAGAGAATGGGACGAGTGGGCTACACTGCTCGACGCTTGCATTTTTGATTCAGACGCACAGAGAAACAAATATGACGATATCGTATCAGCAATCGCTATTGAGAAAGGCTCTAAGAGATGGGGCGAGAAGTCCATCACAATGGGCGGACTTGGCGACTTCCAGGCAAAGGCTGAAGGCGAGAACGCTAATCAGGACACATACGAACAGGGCTACGAGAAGTTCGTACAGCACGCAACATTCGCAAATGAAGTTGTTATCTCTAAAGAGCTTAAGGACGACAACATGATTGACGACGCAAAGCAGAAAGCAATCAATCTCGTTCAGGCTTACAAGAGAACCCGTGCTAGACTTGCTACACAGGCACTTGTAAACGCAGTTGGCGACACAGAGAGCATTTCGTTTAACGGTGCAACAATCGACGTTACAACAGGTGATGGAAAGGCACTCTTCAACGACGCACACACACTTAAGTCAATCGCCGGAGCTACACAGTCTAACTACTTCTCAGACGTACTCGGCAGCAACACAACAGTTCTCAACAAGGCTTCAAACAAAATGAGAAACTTCAGAGACGACAGAGGAAACGTTTTAGGATTCATTCCTGATACAATCATCCTTCCCGGTAATGATCCTGAGTACGAAGATTTCGTAAAGAGAGTTATCGGTTCTGACGGTGAGGTTGGAAGCGACCACAACGATATCAACACACAGAGAGGTAAGTGGAAACTCGTTGTTGACCCTGAGTGGACACCTACTATCTCTGCAACAAATCATCCTACAATCCTTCTTTCCTCAGAGGCAATGAAGGCTCTTCAGGGAACAAAGTTCTATGACAGAACAAAGCTTGATATCATGACAGACACAGACGTACACAGCAGAAACCTTACATACAACGGATTCGCTCGTATGTCTATCACATTCCCTAACTGGAGACACGTAATGTTCATCGGTTCTTCCGACGCAACAATGACACTCGACACAGCAACATCATATTAATAAGAAGGAATGGGGGCGGGAAACTGCCCCCTTCTTTTTAAGGAGAGATTATGTATATCGGTGAAAAATTTGAAAAAGACGGTAAGATACTCGAAGTAACAGCCGTTTTTGGAACAAATTACGCTTTTAAAGAAGTAAAAGAAACCAAAGTAGAGATTCCTGTTTTTGCAGACGAAGAGGAAAAGCCCGTAGTTAAGCGGGGAAGAAAGAAGAGTTCATAATGACTACTTGGAGAGATATTAAATTTACAACTTTACAGAAGATGTTTTCCATAACGGGATCATCAACATCTATTCCCAATGATTCCGCGACAATGGAATACATCAACGCTATGCCAGCGGCTTGTAATGAGGCATTAGAGCTTCTATCTACTGCGGGTAAGTTTATTATCAAAGAATTTACTTACATCAACTATCCCTTTGACAATATGCTCGGGAAAGACACATTCAAGACCGAAACGATAGTAAATGACACAAGAGTTTATGAAATGGACGGTGCTAAGAGTTATTACTTTAGGATAGCCGGAACGCCTGATTCTTGTAAGCTATACATCGGGGGTATTGAGAGTGTTGATTTCGAGGTTGATTCAGATGGATTCACAGCATACAAAGGAAACATCCCGTTCACGGGAGAAGAGGAAGACACTACTGTACAGCTTGTTATTGTGGCTTCTTCTCCTGTTAATGTCGCTAATGTATGCTTTTATAACTGTACATTTAATTCTGATGATAAAGTCCCTCAGTACGAGAAGTATATAAGGCTTAACTTGTCTGAGCTTCTAACTGATTTCTACCAGCTTGCGCCCGCTGAGTTATATTCACTTGGCACAACGGGCAATGATTACATCGTAGCTGATGAATACTTCCAAGAGGCAGACAAGACATTAGTAATTCCAAGAGATAAGCAAGGAACATTCATTATCCATTATAGGGCATATCCGCAGCAGATAACCTTGGAAACGCCCGATGATGAAGTATTAGCACTTGATCCTGAAGTAGCAGCAATCATTCCTTTGTATATGGCTTCACAACTTTTTAAAGACGACGACCTGTCAATAAGCACAGTTTATAGAAATGAATGGGAGGTCGCCCGTGAAGCACTGTCACAAGGGGCTATGGTACCTAAAAAAGAGAAATTTATTCCTTCTAGTGGATGGGCTTAAAAATGGCAATTAGTTTTAATATACCAAAAAGTCCGGCTAAACAAGTATATGAAGCTACATCATTCCTTGGAGCAGATTTTACTTCGGAAAGCTCAACGGTTGACGATACAAAGTCGCCTAACGTTGAAAACATGATTCGTTCCGTTCCGGGTAAAATCCGCAAGAGAATGGGCTATCAGAAATTGTTTGATTATGGAGCGCCTATTTATGGAGTGCACCATTTATCAACTACTGATGTATGGCTTGTCCATGCCGGAACAAAACTTTATAACTTAAGAGCGCCAAAAGGTAGCGACTGGAAAGATCACCTTGAAAACGAAGTGGTAGACGAAGAGCAGTCAAACATCGTTCTTTTGAACGGTGACGTTGAGGAAACAGTTGTCTATTCCAACATGGCACAGCATAGGTCTGTATCATTCCAGCTTAATCAAAAGTTAGTTATCCTTGACGGACACAAAGCCAAGATATATGACGGTGACACAGTAAGAACCATTGAAGAGATTGCTTATATCCCTACACTTACAATCTCAAAGAATTATAACGGTGGCGGCACGGACTACGAGCCTTTGAATCTATTACAGCCCGCATTTATTGAGCAGTTTCTTGTTAAGTCAGACCAAGGCACAGTAAAGTCATTCCAGCTTACGTTTGGAGGGCTTGACGCAACAACGGTCAAAGCATGGCTTCTTAATTCCTCCGGGCAGTGGATAGAGAAAAGAGAGGGAACAGACTTCTCAGTTAACAGAACAACGGGAGTGGTTACATTTACAAACGCCCCCGGTGCAAGTCCTATTACCGGTGAGGATAACGTCAAGATTCAGGCTTACAGAACCGTTTCGGGATATGCAGATAGAATAAACCATTGTACGATAGGCGCTATGTTTGGTGTTAATGGTGCAAATGATAGATTGTTTGTATCAGGAAACCCCGATCAAGGCGTTAAGAACGGACAGCTTTATTCTTATATAAACTGCGACTGGTTTTCACAGCAGTACGACCCTACATATTTTGCTGATGTATGGTACGCTAAGCTTGGAAATGACGCCTCGGCTATCATGGGATATTCCATCATCAATAACTACCTTGCAGCGCATAAGGACTTTAACGAGCTTACACAGTCAATTCTTATACGTGAAGGCGATTTGGTAGATGATGAACCCGTCTTCAAGGTTATAAATACCCTTCAGGGTGCCGGAGCTATTTCAAAGTATTGTTTTTCATATCTTGCCACTGAGCCTGTTTTCCTAACTCGTTTAGGAGTATTTGCAGTTACCGCACAGGATATCACGGGCGAGAAATACGCACAGGATAGAAGCTATTACTTGGAAGGTAAGCTCTTAAAAGAGCCACACCTTGAAAACGCCCATGCTTACACATGGAAGGATTACTATATATTATCAATAAACGACCATCTGTATGTTTTGGACGGATTACAGCCAATGCACACAGACAAGTCAAGACCCTATGCAACTAGGCAGTATGCTGGTTTTTACTTTACCAACATTCCGGCTAGTTGTTTTTTTGAGATAGATTCCGAATTGTACTTTGGAAGCGAAAACGGCGGTATTTATAAATGGAACACCGACGAGAAACTGCTTGCTTCCTACAATGACGACGGAGAACCAATCAGTGCGACTTGGGAGACAGCGGACATATCAGAGAAACTATTCTATAAGAAAAAGACTTATAGATATCTCGCGCTCAGGTGTATGCCTGAGATTTCATCTTCCGTTGAAGTATACGCACAGAAAAACGGTATATGGGAACTGCTTAAGGACGATACAGTGACGCTTAAGTATTTCTCTTATGAATATTTGAACTATTCAAAACTCACATACTCAACTAACAAAACGCAAAGAGTAACGGCAAATAAGATAAGGCTTAAGAAATTGGATCACGTTAGATTTAGATTTGCTAATTCTAAATTGAACGAGCCTTTAGGAATCAATGATTTTGCCGTTGAATACACTCAGAGCGGAAATGTTAAGTAAGGAGAAGATATGGCATTTAATAAAATCACAGACGAAATGAGAGCGGGGAAGGGTAATGTAGGACAGCCCGATACACCGGGCTTAACTACTCCCGAAATGCAAGCAGTCATGGACGAACTCGCAAACCTGTGCATTGATTTCGTAAACTCACATATTGACGAGCTTGGAGCTGAAACGGCTGCCGGAAACATCGGCGCTTCTGTTCCTGTTGGAGTGACAGCCAATCCGAATATTGGCTCTGTATTATCTGCGCTTTCAGTGCTGATAAAAGAGTGTACAGATGTAAAGCACAGTCATTCTAATAAGTCAACGCTTGACGCGATAACATCTACGACCAAGGAAGGATACGACGCGTTAGTTCAGTTGCTAAATGGTATTGAAAATGTTCAGCTTGCCATGACAGAATCAGACGCCGCGATTCCTACTTCAAATGCAGTCATTTCATATATAGACGATGTTGACATATCGCAGAAAGCGTTTGAGGCGACATACCCTATTGGAACAGTATTTCAGACAACGGCTTCCGTAGACCCCGCTACGCTTTTTGGATATGGAACATGGACACAGCTTGGAACGGTAGACCAATACGGCATAAGCCGCTACGAAAGAAGAGGATAAAGATATGTCAAAAATCATGATATCGGAGCTTACGGAAACAACGTCGGCTCCCGATTCAAGCTTTATCGCAATAGACAATGGAACAACTACAAATAAGATCACGGTAGCGAACTATAACTCCAATGCTAACGCGACAGCTAAGAGTTATGCAGAGGCAGCCCAAGGATATGCAAGCGACGCTTTGAGCGCCAAGAATGACGCAGTATCAGCAAAGACAGATACGCAAACCCTTGTCGGCAATGCTTCTGATTATGCAAATGCAGCAAGTACAAGCGCAAGCAGCGCGGCTGGTAGTGCTTCAGAGGCGAGCGGATATGTTGGAGCAGCGCAGACTTCCGCTTCAAATGCAGCAGCAAGCGCAAGAGCAGCAGCAAGCAGCGCAGCGGGTGTTGAAGACCAAGTAAAACTTGCAAAGTCGTGGGCTGTTGGAAATACGGGCGTTCGTTCCGGGGAAGCAACAAATAACGCTATGTACTGGGCTGGACAGGCAGCAGCCGCAGCCGGAGGCGGTGTTGTATCTTTCAACGGAAGAACAGGAACCGTATTACCTGATAGCGGTGATTATTCCGCTTCACAGATTACTCACGGCGAATCAGACGTAGCAACAGACCTTGAAGCACTTGCAACTAATAAGCTTGATACATACGCTTCAGACAGTACACAGTGGGACAGCGCCCCTACAGATAGCAGCACAAAGCCTGTTACATCGGGCGGGCTGTATGCGGAAATGGCAAAGAAGCAGCCCACATATGCGGGAGATTCTACCGCTTGGGATTCCACTCCCACAGTTTCAAGTAATAATCCTGTTACATCAGACGGAATCAAGACAGCGCTTGATAACAAAGAAAACAAGTTTACGATTCTTGACGAGACTTTGGCAGCGGGCAGCACTCAAGTAACCTTCACTAATGCAGCGATCACGGCGAACTGTGACGTTTGGATAAGAACAAATAAGCCGGGGCTTAACTGGATAGATATAAACGACAGCACAGCGGGAACCATAATAATCACTTACCCCGCACAGACAAGTCCAGTAGGCGTAAGACTAATAATAAGGGGGTGATTAAATGGCATATACAGATTCAGTGTTTGGCGGCGGGAATTACTCCACGACACCGCAAAAGACGGGCAGAAAGTATTTAGGCAAAGATACATATATTGTAGTTATAGATTTCGGAGCATTGCCAAACACTTCAGAAAAAACAAAAAGCACTGGCATAACAGGGATGGAGCAGCTTGTCGATCTTTGGGGGATATTTAAATCAGGTTCGGGTGCTAATACACAATTCGGACCGATTCCGATTGTTTCAAAGGACGCACTCGGAAACCAAGTCGGAACGTCCGTAAAAAATAACGGCGCAACCCTTTCAGTTATTACTGGAACAGATAGGACAAGCATGACAGCCGTTTTCTTTATTGAATATACCATGAGTTAACGAAAGAGAGGTTAAAAATATGCCTTATTTTGAAAGTGGGGGGGTACGAAGTGGAATCTCCTAGATAGCAAGACGGGAACGACCGCCATATTAACACCAAGTAATTTTGATGAATTATGCGTAATGGTAAAGGTGAATCAAAATGATAATTTAGTTCACCAATTCAATATTCCAAAAGCATATATTCCAGTTGATAACAGTAGTATTCAATTGCGAAATGGGTGGTATAGTAATTCAACCGCTTATGGTACGGCTTCAATTGGAATAAATAAAGCGGGATTATGGATAGCATTCGCAACCTATTTAGGAACAGAATATAAAGACAACAGCACCATAACAGTATATTACAGATAGAAAGGAGAACATAAACATGAAATTTTTTGTATTTGAAGCTATGTTCGTAAAAGGGGCGTGGGCAGTCGCGCACCGTGATTACGAAAACAAAGATTTAGCCATGATGAATTTTTATCAGGTAATGGCTTCGGCTTATGCAAATGCAGACGTAACCGCGGGCGTGTGCTTTGTATTAAATAGCTCAGGTGGCGTAGATATGAGTGCGCCTGTTGCAAAGACCATACCAGCACAGGAATAAAAGGAGAGAGTAGTTATGAAAAAGAACATAGTAACAGTAATAATTGGACTATTGGGATCAGCAGTCACAACATTATTCGGGGGATGGAGTGCGGGATTGACTACTTTAATTATTTTCATGGCGATTGATTATCTTTCAGGACTACTCGTAGCCGGAGTATTTAAGACCTCTAAGAAGAGCGAGACAGGAGCATTAAACAGCAACGTAGGATTTAAGGGACTGTGTAAAAAGGGCATGGTGCTTTTAATCGTACTGATTGCATATAGGCTTGATTTAATGATAGGCACAAACTATATAAGAGACGCAGTTGTAATTGGCTTCTGCGTGAATGAATTGTTATCTATCGTAGAGAATGCGGGACTTATGGGAATACCGCTTCCGCCTATACTTATAAAAGCTATTGATGTTCTTATGAATAAAGAGGATAAATAATATGGCAAGTGCAACAGAGATTGCAACCTTTATTGAAATGATCGCGCCACTTGCACAGAAGGCGTATAAGACTTTAGGAAAAGTCAAGCCTTCAGTGTGCATTGGCATGGCTTGTTTAGAATCGGCATACGGAACAAGCCGTATCATGCGAGAGCATAACGCTTACTTTGGACAGAAAGTAGGCACCGGCAAGACAGCCGTTAAATACTGGGGAATGAAGTTTTTTACCTCGGCAACGAAAGAAGAATATACAATCGGTCAACATACCACGATACGGGCAGCTTTTAGGGCTTATGATAGCGCTGAGCAGTCCGTTTTTAATTACTATGAATTGCTTAATACATCCTTGTATTCAAGAGTATTAGCAACCAGCGATTATAAAGAGCAAATGCAACAGATAAAGGCTTGCGGATATATGACAAGCTCGACAGAGGTTAATTCGGTTATAACGATAATCGAGAAATACAACCTCACAAAGTATGATGTATTTGAGAATCCTTATACATTGTCTGCGGATGTTCTTAAAAAGGGAGATAGGGGCGATTCGGTAAAGTGGTTACAGTTCCAGCTTAACTTAAATGGAGCTAACCTAGTGGTTGACGGTATATTCGGGGTAAAAACTGAAAGCGCGGTGATTTCCTATAAAGTGGCAAACAACCTTGCGGGAATAGCCGGAAAAGAAACCTTAGATAAAATTAAATAACTCCGCGAAGAATGGAGCGAAAATTGAACCTTGACGCATTATCAAGATCAGAGATTGAGAAGTTGATTGATGAATGGATATTGAACGAAAGGGACAGAAAGATATTAAAGCGGCGGCTTATAGACGGAATATGCTATGAGCCGCTTGCTGAAGAATTTGAGCTATCGGTAAGGCACGTAAAAAAGATAGTGTATAAAGCCGAAGAAAAGCTCACGAAAATTACACATAAATAGCACGAATAAAACACGCTTACATCATTTTGGATTATGTTTGGTGTTGAGATAATTGATTTAAAGGAGGACATAAAATGTACCCTTATAATCAACAGTTATCTCAACTTTTACTCCAACAAACAATGCCTAATAAGCAAGAGGTAATAAAGGTAAACGGAAGAGGCGGCGCAAATGCTTTTCAGTTGTCGCCCGATTCCAGCGCATTACTTCTTGATACGTCAGCACCTATTGTTTGGTTAGTGCAGACAGACGGAGCGGGATATAAGACTTTAACGCCTTATGATATCAGCCCGCATGAGGAAGAGGCGCAGACAGACGTTTTCAAATCGCTTGAAGAGCGAATCAAGAAGTTGGAGGAAATCGTAAATGCAAAATCCAATACTACAAATGCTAAACGGAAATCAGACGAGTAATATAATGGTGCAAGCTGTTGGAGCCATGATGAGGGGCGAATCGCCTCAGTCATTCCTTCAAAATCTTGCTAAAACAAATCCTATGTTGCAAGGGCTTGATTTAAACAATCCAAGTATGGCAGCAGAGCAGTTATACAAGGATAAAGGACAAGACATAAACGCAGCAAAGAACACGATCATGGATAAGGTGAGTTCGTTTATAAGGAAATAATCTTGCAAGGTTATATATAAATAGAGAAGGGAGACTATCAAAATGGCAGAAAGTTCATTTATGAGTTCTGATTGGCTCGGTGCTTTTCTTATAATTGCTATCCTTTTCGGTGGCGGCTTTGGTTTTGGCGGTGGACGCGGAGGAGCGGTTCCTATGCCTAACTTTGCTACTGTTCAGGACGTAAACGAAGCAGTGAACAATCAGGCAACACAGGAAGGGCTTAGAGATGTACTCTTAAGCTCAGCCAACAACAACTATGAGACAGCACGCCTCATAGACAATCAGACAATGTTCTTAAGCAATCAGAACAACACCAATGTTCTTACAGCGGTAAACGGATTTAACGCAGTTAATCAGAATATCGCGAGCGGCTTCGCTGATGTAAGACAGGGCATGGCAGCACTTGGCGCACAGCTTAATGAATGCTGCTGCTCGATCAAAACTCTTATGCTTGAGAACAGACTTCAGGATACACAGATTGCTCTTCAGAACGAGCAGAACAAAGCTGTTAATGCTGAGCAGAGCCAGTATCTATTGTCTGTAATGGGTAAATGGACACCATACGCCGCTTCTACAACTACTACTTAAGGTGGTGACGTATGATGGAAATTATCAAAAAGATATCACAGAAGATTGATTCTGAGCTTGAAGACGCACAGCGTTATATCAAATGCGCCTATAAGGTCGAGGACGAATACCCCCAACTTGCGGACACATATTACAGATTATCCTTGGCGGAAATGGAACACGTTACTATGCTGCATGATTGTGTGACAAACATAATCAATGAGTACAAGCGTGAACATGAAGTCCCGGAGGGAATGAAAGTATTATACGACTATCTGCATGAACGTCAGATTAAATGGGCGGCAAAGATAAAATCAAGACAGGAACAATTTAAGTGACACATAGGTAACTTTAAGGACGGTACTTCGGTATCGTCCTTTTTGTATATTTTTTAAAAAGGAGAGTAGAGACAATGGCAAGAGACTATGTAGCTGAAGCGCAAGCAGCGCGAAACGCTGGTATAGCGCAGTCTGTCAAAACAACAAAAGCAAAGAAGTTATACGAAGATCAGGTCAAAGCAGCGCACCAAGTAGCGTATGGACGTACTACATCAGGTAGCAGTTCTTCCAAGAGTGGAGGAAGTGGAACAACAACTAAAACCAGCACAGGGACATATGATCCCATACCCGAGGCGCCACAGGACGATTATTACATTGACTATGAAGCCCTTGAAAGAGAGCGCCTTGCACGTCTTCAGGCGGCAGCAGATGAAGCGTATAACCGCAACATGGCGCGTATTGCAGACGCTTACAACTCCGCTTCAGGAAACCTTAAGAGCAACTACAACAGCACTGTTGACCGTCTTAACGTAGCAAGAAACAGTTCACTTAATGACGTAAATACCGACGCCGAAAAGTCACTCAGAGAAGCATATATCAACAATATGCTAACCAAGAAGAACCTCAATCAGAGACTTTCCGCTATGGGCTATAACGGTGGCGCAACAGAAACCACAATGGGAAGCCTTGAAAACCAGTACGGAAGTTCAAGAGCTGGAATCAATGAGGTTTTGAACAAGAATATTGCAAACCTTAACCAGTCTTACGGCGATAATCTTGCGGGCGCATTACAGAGCTATAATTCCGCTATGACAAATCTTGATTTACAGAGAATGCAGCTTGAAAATGCGGCAGAGAACGCAAGAAACAATATGCAGGCTGAATATATGTCAAGCCCTAACGGAATGCTGACAATGGATCAGAACTATGTAAATGCACTTAAGAACGTAGTAGCAAGACAGAGCGCATACACCGGAACACCTACACAGGCAACAAACAACTATGTAGCCGGAAACGCTCAGCAAGCACAGACCGCGGCACAGGGCAATAACTATGCTAAGTATCTTGCACAGGCTCAGCTTGCAGCACAGAGCGGAACACCTACAAGCAAGATTCAGCAAGACTTGTACGGTGAAGTAAGCAGAGGCAATCTTGGAATTGATACTCTTTATGATATCCTTGGACAGCTTGGAATCGGATAAATAACAGGGCGGGCTTTACCGCCCTTTTTGGAGGCTATTAAATGGCTAAACAAAAGAAAGAAAAACAGATACCCGTAAAACAGCAGATGTACGAGCAGATTATAACTAAGCAGCTTTATGGCGACCGTCCTACAAGAGAAGAAGGAATCGCAAAGCTTCAGGCTGATTATGACACATGGAAGGCGAGACAAGACGGTATAGCAAAGCTTCAGGCTGATTATGACGCTTGGCAAAAGGCGCAGCAGCCTCAACAGCCCGTAGAAGCACCTCAGATTGAAAAGCCTGTTCAAAAGACCGTAAGGAACACGCCAGCCGTAGAAGTCAAAGCTCCTGAAGAGAAAAAGAAGTACCTCACCCACGCTGATGTTCTTCCCACTCTTACAAAGCGTTCGGCAGACGTTACACAGAATCCCGAAATGGCAAGACTTGGACAGGGCGGTGGTGTTGATTTGTTCAATCGCCCTAAAGTCGCTACATCGTTTGTTAAAAAGGCTGGATGGGATGATGTCGGAGAAGGACAGGCGACCGTATATAGCAGCACTTATTCTAACGCTAAAGGAAATAAGGCGGCTAACTTTACTCCCATTGTTGCTGATTCACAGGGTAACTATATCAAGACACTTTCACAGGAAGAGCTTGAAAAGTACGCCGAGGACGTTATTAACGGACGTAGAAAAGACGACCTTAAGTTGCAGATAGGAAAGACTAAGCAAGGCGAAAAAGCGATTGACGACGCTGTAAAAGACGCAGAGAGAATACATGAGCTTCAGGAAGACTACTACATCAATGCGCCTAAGCGCCAAAAGGAAGAGCTTAAGAAGAAAAACGAAGCGACTTCTATTAAAAAGATTGCAGCACAGCTTAATATCTCTGAGGCAGAAGTTAAGGCGCGTATGCAAGAGCCAAAGAACGAAGCCTTTGTTTCTCCCGATAGCGTGAACCTTGTTTCTAAAGAGGAAGCGCAGCACCAATCCGATGTTGAAAAGATGAATAAGTTCCTTGACCCTTCAAAGAAGCTTACAGATCAAGAGAAGAGAGAAGCCAAGGAAGTAGCGAGAAGAATCCTTGACATTAAAGGAAATCCGAATATCAGCGGGGAGTATGACAAGGAACGTACAGACGCCGTAAATCTCATGAATAAAACTAACGCCTTTACAAACTTTATGCAAGGCGTTATCAATCCTTATTATAGAATTGCAAAGCCCATTGATAAAAAGATTTCGGAAGCAGAATACAAAGCAAGAGAAGGTGTTGGCTCTGTTCTTGATAATATCGGCATTACCGAGAACGGCAAAGAGGAAGCATTAAGAGAGATTGCAGAAAGACGCACCGAGAGAGAAGAGAAGAACGCAAGCATGGAAAATGCGTATAAGAATGCGCAGATTCAGAATCCTTTAGGAGCAAAAGCGGGCAATCTTGCGGGTATGCTCAGCCAGTATTATTTGACAAATCCTATATTTGACGCCGCCGCTGGTGCACTTGGAATCACTGGAAGAGCGGGCAAGTTTTTGGTAAATCAGCTCGGACAGAATGCTCAGGACGTTGCGCTTGATACCCTACCTCACTATGCCGAGTATATGGAAGACGGTGTGCTTTCGGATGAAGAAAAAAAACAACTTAAAAAGGACGCTGGGTGGAATGCAATAGGAAACCTTATTCCGGGACTTGTCAGCGAAGGTGTTACGAGCGCAAAAGCAGCAAAGGTGGCAAAAGAAAACAAAGCCGCTAAAGCTGTACTAGAAAACGCAGTAGATAACGCAAAGATACCTGATATCTCGGATATGACTAAATGGAATAGCGGCTTTACGCCAAACGCTCAAAACGCACTCTATGATACATCAAGTGCAAGAAAAGCCATTGACAATGCTCTTAACGCAGAAGACGCAGCAAAGCAAGTTGATGTTCCAAAAGTTCCTGAGATTGAAGCGCCTAAAATCGAAGTTCCTGAGATTGAAGCACCGAAAGCACCTTCTCAGGCTTCACTTCCACAGGAAACATTCGATAAGATTGATTCATATTTTGAAGAGCTTGCAAGACCTATGAACGAGGTTCAAAACTCGGGACTTATGGAAACCGTCACAGACGAAAAAGCTCTTAAAGAGTGGGATAACCTTAATGCGGCGTATTCTGATTATCTAAATAAATCTATGTTTAGCGATAACGTAGAAGAGATCACAGCAGCTAAAAAGACCCTTGATAATACCCGTAAGAGATATGCAAGGGCTATGAAGGACATAGACCCTGAAGTATCTGAGGCATTTAATAGCGGTTCTTATGGATATAGAATTGGCAGACCTTTAAACGCACGTAATACAATGGTTCCTACTGAGGAACAGGCTGACGAGGCTTTTGAGCTTATCAGAGAGCTTGAAGAATCAAATAAGCCCGTATCACAAAGTATAGACAATGTACCACAAAATAAAGTCGTAGCTGAAAGCATAAGAGCTAACAACGCTCCTGAGAAATTCTCCATAGAAGGGGAATTGCCTAACAGCTCAACTGCGGATGATTTATGGGATGAATTGAGCGGTGGAACAAAACCCGAGACGCCTGTTAGAACGCCTGAAATGAACGAGCGCGGACAGAAATTATCTAAGCTACACTCTACTTTACAGAATACAGAAACCCTTACAGACGCGGAAAAGCAAGTTTACGCAGATAAAAACGGATTTTGGTATGATCCTGACAACGAAAGAAAACTTGCGGATAATTCCAAGAGAGAAATCGAGGATATCGGCGTAGACGCTATGTACGACCGCTATATGAGCGGTAACGCAGACAATAAAGCTTTAACAGCGCAAGATAACCACAATATGTTTACAACTTCCTTTGACTATAACAAGATGGCTCAGGAAGCTTTACAGAATGGAGATACCGAAGCAGCCAAGTTATACTCTTCAAAAGCTAGAAATATCATGCTGAAAGCAAGAGAGACAGGCACTTCATACGCTCAGTTTAATGCTGCAACTGCTTTTTACGCACGTACTCCACAAGGATATGTTGATAAAGCATATCAGAAGTTAGGCGACCAAATCAGCAACTTTAAGAGCAGTAAGCCTAAATTATCGGGTGACATTGATAACATGGCTAAAAGGCTTGCAGATGATTTAAAAGGCGTTGATGTTGACGGTATCATGGCTGGTTCAGATGAAGCCGCAAAAGATTCGTTAAGGCAGCGTGTTCTTGATAATATCGAGGATTATCTTAAGACCGCCAATAAGCAGACAAAGAAAACTTTTAGCAACCTTTCACCGGCAGAGCTTGATGATATCATAGCCGGAAAGTATCAAGAAGACCTTGCTAAAAACCTTGATATGTTTGCAATGGGTAGCTTTGGCGTTAAGCCCGAGACTGTTGATAAAGTCATGGAGATTTTCGCTGAAGCTGAAAAGTATAACATCAATTCAAAACAGTATTACGACCTTGAAAAACAGGCTTTTGATTTACTCGCAAATGATCTAAGTAGCGGCAAGAGCTTTGGAGAAAAATTTGATACGTGGCGTTATTTTGCCATGCTTGCAAACCCTCTAACCCATGTGAAGAATATGGGTGGAAACCTTAATAATAAGCTACTTGTCGGAACAAAAAACAGCCTTGCAGCACTGATTGAAGCTGGCGCTGATAAAGTGGCAAAAGCAAACGGCGGAATTGAAGGCGGAAGAACAAAAGCACTTTTAAATGTATTTAATGCTAATGATAAAGCATTGATGGAAGGTGCCGGAAAGCACTTTGACGACTACGCATACAGAGAATTTAAGCAAGCTGGCAATAAGTGGATAGATGTAGGGCGTGAGCTTGAAAATGCTGGTGATGTTTTCAATGGAAACAATAAGCTCGGTCGTGGTCTTAATAAAATCACTAAAGGGAACGAGAATATCCTTGACGCTGAGGATATTTTGGCTGGAAAGGCAACTTATCAGACTTCCTTAGCCGGATTCCTTAAAGCTAACGGAGCAGACGCGAGTATATTCACTAAAACGGACGACGCTTCAAGAGAGCTTCTTGAACAGGGCAAAAACTACGCTTTACAACAGGCTAACGAAGCTACATTCCATCAGAAAAACGAGCTTGCACAGAGGATATCGAACTTTATTAAGGAAGGAAAACACAGTGATAGTACAGCAGTAAGAACACTTTCAAGAGGGCTTGACTTTATGGTTCCTTTTGTCAAAACTCCTTCTAATATCTTGCGTGCTTGCTATGAGTATTCACCCCTTGAATTTTTAAGTGTAGCCAAAGAAACAAAGGCTTGGAAAGACGGGACAGTATCTACGGCAAAGTATATTGACGATATTTCAAAGGGTATCACGGGATCAATGGGAATGCTCCTTGGCGGACTTCTTGTTGAATCGGGAATACTTAAAGTATCGAGCGGTGATGATACCGAAGATAGCTTCGATAAAAAGCGGGGTAATACCTCTCCGTCTATTAAAGTCGGTAATGCTTCATTAAAGATTTCAGAGCTTGTTCCCGGTGCTATGCCGTTGATAATCGGCGCAACCGTATGGGAAACAATCAAAAACTCAAAAAAGAGTACAGACGCGGCTTTTGATACTTTCTTTAATGGCATAGCTGCCATTGGTGACAGTGTAACCGATATGACAATGCTTTCAGGAATTGCCAGTACTTTAAATGATATCCGTTACGCAAAAACCGACGCGGATTTGTGGGGACAGCTTGGAATGGGTATTGCTTCAAACGCCGCCGGACAGGTTCTTCCAACAGTCGGAAGAAAAATTGAGCAAACGATAGACGATACAGCAAGAAGCACTTACTCAGGACAGCAAGGAAAATTCTTAAGATCACTTGATTCAGACGCTAAATATTGGAAAACCAAGATTCCGGGGCTTCAAGAGCTTGGCGAAGGCTTAGAAAAGAGTGAAAACCAGCACATTAAAAACATTGGTGATTTCCTTACTAATGAACCTCAAATCAACGCTTGGGGCGAAGAGATTAAGAATGCTGATTATAACTTAGGCAAAGTAAACAGCGGTCTTGGATATCTCGGAAGAGGCGTACACAATACGGTTGATTTGTTTGATACTCAGATTGATTCAAGTAATGCCCTTGATAAAGAGCTTAAGAATATCTACCATGCAACAGATAAAGACGGAAACGAAATCAAGGACGAAAATGTTCTTAAGTATGGCATGGCTCCAAGTACAAGCGAGGCAACCGTTGACGGTCAGAGAATGACAGAAAAGCAGTGGACGCAGTATCAGAAGGATTCAGGCAGAATGAAGAAAGAGCTTCTTGAATCGTTCATGAGCAGCAAGGGATATTCTGAAACATCAGCAACCGACAAAGCCGAAACACTTAGTAAGCTTCAGTCATTCGTAAAAGCCTATAATCAGAATAAGATAGCCGGTAAAGAGTTGTCTTCAGAGAATCAACAGCTTGCAGAGCTATATGATAAAGGCAATATAGATAATGTGGTTTCATTCATACGAACAAAAGCTGCATTAACTGAAGCCGGCATTGATGGAAGGTCAAAAGAGGCTAAAGAAGCCAAAGAAGCAGCTTTATCAGGCGACGCTGAAGCAGTAAACGAAGTAATTGAAAAGACCAGCAAGGCGAATGAATTATATAGCAAGTACAATTTAGCAGATGATTCTGACGCTCCCACTGTTTATAGTAAGGCGGGAGAAGATGGACTAAAGTATTATAGTGAACTAAAAACGCAAGGGTTAACAAACTATAAGGCTGCGGTTACGTATTATAACGCAACTAAAGAAGCAAACGGTTCACCTATTCCTTCTATTAAAGATTATGCTACAACGTACAAAAAAATTGATGGTCTTATAAAAGCTAACGGTCATGTGGATCAGAGCGAGTTTATTGCATATCTTAACAGCGGAGGATATACCGAAGAAGAAGCAAGAAGATTAGCTTCAATATATGGCGACTGGAAGAATCCACCAAGAAGGTACAAAAAGAAAGCCGGATGGACTTTTGATAAGTAAAAACAAAGCCTCTACCTCAAAAGGGTAGGGGCTTATTTTTCGTGTGCACTTTCGTGTGCACTTGTGTGTATAAAATATAGAAAATGCTTCTAAAAATTAAAAATAGCTTGCAAATATTGAAACTAAGAAAAGCCGATAACCACGCACTTTTGGAAGCGCTTTTACATGGTTATCGGCTTTGTGAATATAGTGCCGGCAGTGGGACTTGAACCCACTTAGATTAGGTCAAGCCTTAAGCAACTGCGGCACTTTGAAAAATTGTGTGCACTTTCGTGTGCACCTTTATGCCCCGCCCGCGGGCTTGTTTTTCTTGAAATTTTTATCTTCATCATCAGGCTTCTTTTTGTTGAAATTTTCCTCAATAAAATTATTAGTAATTTGAGTATATTTTCTGCGTGAAGAATTGAGCTTATTGTCATAAACACTTTGTAGAATTTTTGAATCGCTTTCCCATCCGCCAGCTTCTTCTATGTATTTTCGCGGTATGCCTATATCTGACCTAAAAGACGCTGCAAAGTGCCTTAATGAATGCAAGGAGTAGTTGAACCCTAATTTATAAGATAAGCGCCTAAATCGGTCTGTAATTGCATTAGGAGATAGGTTAAAAACAAAGTCGTCAGGATCATCAGATTTTGGAAGTGAATCGATTATAAATTTTGGTAGCTGTACCGTTCTAATCGAACCTTCAGTCTTTGGCATCTTGTAAACCCATTTTTCACCCGTATATACTATGTCACCATTTACAGAAACCGTGTTCATATCTCTTGAAATATCTTTTTGTTTTAATCCAGCAATCTCACCGCGCCTCAAAGTACCGAAGGCTGCAAGGTAGATGATTGAACGTAGAGTATCGGGTGCGTTATCTATAAGCATTTTTACGTCCTGAAGATCGGGAGACTGAACTTTCTTTGAATCGTTCTGTCCGTAATTTAATTTAAACTTTTTATCAATTTTTGCATAGTCTAAAACGGACATAAGAAAGCTTAATCTGTTTTTCATTGTCTTACGCTTAGTCGTAACGCACCATTCGTTGATAAGCCCTTGAAGAGTGGGGGTGTCAATATCTGTAACGTAAACATCATGTATAGGAGATAGTGCGCTTAAAATCATTCTATATCCACGTAGAGTACTAGGTGATAATACCTTTGACCTACTATCAATATATGATTCAACAGCTTCTTTAACGGTCTGACCTTTTATTATTGATTCCTCTTTAGCCAATATCCACTCGTCTGCAAGATGTTGGCATTTCGTTTTAGCTAATCTTTCGTTGCCTCCGCAATCTTTTGGGTGAACAGTAAACGATTTTCTTACTTTTTTTCCGTTTATTGTTTTTGTTGCTTGTATTCTAAATGCTCCGCTAGGAAGCCGTTGTATTTTTGCCATAATTTACTGAACAGATTTAGCCGTTCTTCCCTCGTTCTTTCCAAAATTATTATAGTGATTCCATAGAGCTTCTTTGTCATATCCAAAAGCCGCTTTTAAATCGGGGTAAGTATCAGCATATGCCTTGTAGTCGAAATTATTTTTAGTAAGAGCTTTTGGCGCTGGTGAATACTTAGCGACCTGAGCAGCGATAAAGTTGTAAACGTCAGGGCAAGCATTTTTTAGCCCGTTTGGATTAGTACAATATAATCTGAACGCTTCTGCGAACGGTTCGTCATTATCTATCGGAACAGTATATGCGGCGTGGCTATCAATGTTCATAAGGGCGCTTTTATTTGCTGCCATTAGTCTTTGCCATTCAGCAGAAGACGATATTCCGTATTCACCGGTATACTTGCCGGAATTATAGCCTGAAATAGTGTCTAATGCGTGTCCAAATTCATGTGGGATTGTTGTATTAAACGGTGCGTCGTCATAAACATATATTCTTACTCTTTGGCCTATTGAAGCAATTTTATATGATCCGTTATAATACGTAACTGTTGGAGTAATAGTAACGCCGTAATAGTTGCGCTCCGCCCTAGAAATACCAGCGGTATAATAAATCTTAACGCCTTCTTTATTGCATAGGTTCCTTATTCCTTCCGGTACTAAATTTAAAGCACCATTGATAGCGTCTAAGTTGACGCTTGAAGTATTTGTATAAACCATGCCATTTGCGGTTTGCGTGTAATTTATTCCGCTATTAACAGGATCGTAAGCAAAAGCATTTACAGAGAGCAAAAGAAACAGCGATACAAAAACAGCTAATAACATTTTTGCCTTTTTCATATTATGCCTCCTTTTCTTTTCCTAAATAAACTAACAGGAAAGCAAAGATTGTAGAAATAGTTACTACCCATGTAGTTATGCTATGTAAGTTATACAAAAGAGTTGCCACTTGCCATGTTCCACAAGTTACTAAAAGGGCTAAAGCAGTTCCTTTTGAGCTTGAAAAATATTCGCCAATGCCTAAACACAGCCACATATTTATACAAAAGACTTCAGGCATTGTTAGAATAAGAAATACAATAGAGCCGAATGTAGTTTGAATATTAAAAGCCCCTGAAAGCCAGTGAAGAAATTGTGTTGCAAAGTAAGCTATTATGCTTGCAAATAATACCCATACAACAATTCCGGCAATTACTTTTAGGACCTTCATAACGCGCCTCCTTACTTGTCATTCTTAAGACGATTAAGTAAATCAGTTGCTATTTGAATATGTTCAGGTGTATTTCCTTTAGCTGCTTCTATTAAGTCGTTTATTCCTTCGTGTTCAAAAATACAATTATTTTCTTTGTCATACATAGGAACATCAAATCCCATTACCCACATAGGCGAAACATTAAAACTTGCTGCTATTTGAGCTGCCCGAACGTTGGTTGGAAAATTTGTTCCGTTTACATATTGCGAAACAGAAGATTTTCCTATGCCAACTTTGTCAGCAAATACTTGTTGACTGCCTTCGCAAAACTCCGCTATAAGCTGAACAATTCTACTTTGCGAATTTTTTTCTATTATAGTAGGTTCTCTTTTCATTGTTCGTTGTCCCTCAACATCTTACTTTAATTATATATTATCACTGTTATAGAAAAAGTTCAATAATTTCAACTATAACTATTGACATTATCGGTTCAAAGGTTTAGACTAATAACATGAGAGGAGGAGGGAGAGCATGAAATTTACTTACAGAAAACTTAGGGGGAAAATAGTAGAGGTTTTTGGAACGAATTATCGTTTCGCCGAAGCCTTGAATATCTCTGAGAATTCATTATCTAAAAAGCTGAATGGTAAAACAATGTTCAACCAGGCAGACATTTCTAAATGGTGTTCTTTATTAAATATTCCCATTGAACAAGCCGGTATCTATTTTTTTAGCTGAAAAGTCCAAACGTTTAAACAAAAAGGGGCTAAGTTTTTGCAAACAAGAAGTTCAAAGTATTGAACCGAAAGAAATCATACCAATATTAAGGGGTAAAAAATGAATGAGGACGGATTCAGAGCTTTAGTCCGACAATACATGGAATTGCGCCATGTAAGGCGGCTTGAAGACATAAGACAACATACGACACTATCAACAGGAACCTTTTCAAAATATTGGAATTGCCCGTCAAAATTTCCACTTGGGGAAGTGGTAAGCATTTTCAACTACTTAAAGATTCCGTATGAAGAACGAGGTCAGATATTAAACAAATTATGAGGTGGAGCCAATATGAAAAAAGTAATGTTGGGTTTCATTATAGGGGTATTCTTATTTTCTTTAGCCTCTATTCAAACACAGGCAAGAAATTGCCCTGTCTACACAAATTCAGAAGTACCAGAAGACATACAAACATACTCTAACCTATGCGGTGACGAGTATCATATTTGCCCGGAACTATTACAAGCTATTGCCTACTACGAATCAAGATTTCAGGCAGACGCAGAGAACGGGAAATGCGTAGGGCTTATGCAAGTGAATGTAAAAGCCCATGCAGAGCGTATTGAGTATTACGGATGGACGGAAGCCGATATGTTAGACCCGTATAAAAACATGATGGTCGCGTCAGATTACTTAGAAGAACTCTTCTTAGAATATGAAGACGTTGGATTAGTCCTTTGTTTTTATAACGGAGACATGAAGGGGCTTAACCGGTACAAGGAATACGATGTATTACCGCCATACGCGGAAAAGATACTAAAAATGAGCGAACGCTTAGAGCGGCTTGCGAACAAATGAGGGAGGAATAAGAAATGGAAAGAAAGTATCAAACAGTACCTACGGAGTATGACTACACAAGACTTGAAGCGGCTATTGAACTACTCAGGTACAAAATGAGATTTGCGCACGAAAACATATCACTAGAAGACTTGCAAGAAGTTATTGTCGTTGCGGGAAGAGCGCCCGAGAAGGAAATCGAGGTGATTTGATGGAATTTAGGAAGCTAAAAGCCAGTGAGATTGACGCAAGAGTATCAACGATTAGAAATGATGGTTGCTCATTACTTCTATATAAAGACGCAAGAGTAGACCAAAATATCTTAGATGAAACAGTCGGAGCGGAAAACTGGCAGAGATCACACGATATTATAGGCGGCAATCTTTATTGCACAGTAAGCATTTGGGATGAAGACAAAAAAATGTGGGTTAGCAAACAGGACGTAGGAACTGAAAGCTATACCGAAAAAGAAAAAGGTCAAGCTTCAGATAGCTTTAAAAGAGCTTGCTTTAACTGGGGAATAGGAAGAGAGCTTTATACAGCCCCTTTTATATGGGTAAAAGCGGGTGACGTAAAGATAGAAGAAAAGAACGGTAAGTCAACAACCTATGATTCATTCTCAGTAAAAGCAATAGGCTACGACAAAGAAGGAAATATCAACCAGCTAAAGATTTATAACAACAAGCTAAAAAGAGTGGTTTTCACACTTGGTAAGTCAGATACAACGCCTGAGACAGAAGAAGAATCTTTTGACAAACAAGCAGAGCAAGTTAAGAAATCGACTATTTCAAAAAAGGATCAGGAGATTTTAAAACACGTTGTTGAAAGTAAAGGCTATTCAGTTGAGCAGATATTCACTAAACCTTTATCGGAGCTTACCGGGGAAGAATACGTAGAAGCACTCAATAGACTTAACGGACAAAAGTAATGGAAAAGATAACAGGTAAACCCTTAGAAATAATTGCACATCTAATGAACGCAGAAGACAAAGAAGCCTTATATGATTTATCGCCGCATAAAAACGTAAAAAAGCGTTCTTTAAATGCCAATAATTACTTTTATCTACTTATTACTAAGATAGCCGAAAAACTCAAATTATCGCTAAATGAAGTGCATAACATGATGTTATCAAGCTACGGCTATCCTGAGTACATGGATGATAAGATCGTGTATTTTATCCTTCCTGACAGAGTAGACGTAAATAAGCTTGAAGGCGTGCATTTAAAGGCGACAGCAAAAACACAGACATTAAGTAACGGAGAACTAAACAGGGTTTACATAGTTATGCGAGGCAGCCACACATATAACTCAGCAGAAATGGCAAGACTTATAGACGGGGTTATACAAGAGGCTGAAGCACTTGATATAGAAACCCTTACTCCTAACCAAAAAGAACAAATGCTTCAACAGTGGGGACAGATATATGAAAAGCATAATACCGAATGATGATGAAAACTGTTTTCTTTGTAAACAAGTCGGAAGATACGTAAAAGGAACAGACAAACACCACATGATTTTCGGAACTGCTAAAAGAAAATTAGCAGAAGAGGACGGGTTGTTTTGCCAGCTATGCCACACGCACCACATGATATTACATTGGAACGGCGCGCATAAAGAAGAATTACAGCAGCTTGCGCAAAAGACTTGGCAAGATCACTACGGCAAGACAAAAGAAGATTTTATAGCCCGGTATGGAAAAAGTTATTTATAAGCGTTGCAACACGCGCCGAAAGGCAAAAGAAACTACTTCTAATGGCTCGGGAATTTATCACAGATTGAAAGCCATTGTTTAAAGCCTCCGTGATATCAGCACGGGGGTGAAAGGAGGGGGCAAATTGCAGAAGGTATCAGTTAGATTACCACTTGAACCACAGCCAAAAGGACGCCCGAGATTCAGGGTAGCGGCTGGAAGGGTTTTTGCATATACGCCAAAAAAAACAGAGCAGTATGAGAATGACGTTATCAGATTATATAGAGAAATGACAGGCGGGTATATATTCCCGAAAAAGACACCGCTTCATGTAGCTTTAGTATTCGGAATGCCTATCCCAAAGAGTACACCGAAAAAGCAACGAGAGCAGATGATAGCCGGAAATGTATATGAAACCAAAAGACCTGATATCGATAATCTCGCAAAATCAGTTTTAGACGCATTAAACGGTATTGCATACCCTGATGATTCACAAATAACATCACTCAATCTTAAGAAGGTTTACAGCGAAGAACCTCATATATGGGTAATGATCCGCGAAGAAGATACCGAATAACGGGGGAGTTATGAGAGACAGTTTTATATTTTATAGAAGCTTTTTTGAAGCAGTTTCATATCTTGATAAAGAAGCACAGGCTGATTGTTTTAGTGCTATCTGTGAGTATGTTCTTAACGAAAAAGAAGTTGAACTCGATGGAGCGGCTAAAGCTTTGTTCATTTCAATAAAGCCACAACTGGACGCAAACAATAAGAGATATGAGAACGGTTGTAAGGGCGGACGCAAGAAAAACGAACCCGAAGAAAAAGCAAAAGAAAACCAAAAAGAAACCAAAGCAGAACCAAAAGAAAACCAAAAAGAAACCGAAGTTAAAGCTAATGAAAATGAAAATGTAAATGTAAATGATAATGAAAATGAAAATGAAAATATAAACCCCCTTACCCCCTTTCAGGGGGAACAAGTATCACCCAAGAAGAAAAAAATAAAATACGGTCAATATCGAAAAGTCATGTTGACTGATGACGAATACAAAAGATTAGTTGATGATTTCGGACTAACCGTAGTCCATGACGCAATAAATTTTCTTGATAACTACATCGAAGAAAAGGGGTATAAATCAAAATCTCATAATCTGACTATAAGACGTTGGGTAATTGACGCGGTGACAAAACAGAAGCAAAGTCCGCCGCCAAGAGGTGCAACAGACTGGGACAAGATTGTGTAAGGGGGACAAGGTATGGAGAGGAACGAAATAAAAGAGCAGCTTAAAAAGCTTGATACCGTTTACGAAAAGTTCACCATGACGCCGGAAATGTTTGAAATATGGGTTGATTGCTTTAAGGACGCCGACAAGAAAATATTTGAACAGGCGATCATTGAGACAATGCAAACCGAGGAATATGCGCCAAACATTGCAACGGTCAACCGCCACTATAAAGCAATCGAGGCAGAGAGAAAAGCGGTAGTTGATACGGCAAGGGGCTGTTATTACGAGCTTATAGACCTTCTAGGTGAAAAGAAGAGCGCAGATGATTACGCGGCACTGTTGCAGATGATAGCGGATTATCCAAGAGGCGAACGAATCGAGGCTATCGAGGATTTCAGAGATAAAGCCGCCAGCTATGCTAATAAGCACCGTAGCGACGGTACAGAAATGAAATCGCTTGCGCAGCTCATAAAGGAGTATATGGGATGATTGACGTTGAGAAAAATATAATCGGCTCAGTCCTTATGTCTCCTGAAGAGATTGTAAAACTAAATGTCTCGGCAGAAATGTTCAGTGATCCTGTTTTCGGTCAGATATACGGATTATGTCAGAAATGGGACAAAGACGGAGAAGAAATAAACGCCGTGAGAGTGGTTGATTCAATCGTATCTGATGTGATATCAAGGCAGTCCGCTAATCAGATAATCGCAGATATCATTGATAATCACGACGCCTCAACAAGCGACGAATGGTGCTGCAAGGAAATTCGCAAGAGATATAGGGCGAAGAAGCTTGACGAGATATTAAGCCATACAGAGATAACCGCAGACAACGTTGATTCAATTCTTGAAGAGCTATCACAAAACGTTGACAGCCTTAAGGAATCCAAAAACACCGGTGTGGTTAGAATGGCAGACCTTGTTAAATATCAAGACGATTACTTCAAAGACAAGGGTAATAAGATTTACGACACAGGATTCTCGGGACTTGATAAAACAATCGGTTCTTTCGACGCGGGAGATTTAATCATCATAGCCGGAAGACCAGCGGGAGGAAAAAGCGCTTTTGCTTTACAGCTTGCAAGAAGGTACGCAAAGAAATCATTAAAAGTTGCGTTTTTTAACTTAGAAATGACAGCGAAGCAGATGTATGAGCGCGCGATAGCTTCCAGTAGCGGCATTGATATGAACCGCGTAAGAAATGCTTTGTGCTTCCTGAATAACGAAAAAGAGAGATTTGAAAAGGGCAACGAGAAGTTAGCCGAGGAAGTAAATCTATATCTCTACAACGGAACTCAAAGGGTAAGCGATATTAAGGCAGAGCAATTAAAAAACAAATACGACGTGATCTTCATTGATTATCTTCAGCTTGTCAGACCTGAAACGCAACGAGCTAACAGATATCAAGAAGTCGGGGAAATATCAAGAGGATTAAAAAGAATAGCCATGCAGTTTAATATTCCTGTTTTTGCCTTGTCTCAATTAAACCGAGTGAGTGAGCAAAACAAAGACAAAGAACCAACAATGTCAGAGCTAAGAGAAGCGGGAGACTTGGAACAGGACGCCTCAACGATCTTGATGATATGGACACCCAACTCAGAAGAGAGAGCCAAGAAAATGATAAAAGTTGAGAAGGGCAGACAGACGGGGAACACAAAACAAGAGCTTATTTTCAGCGGTAAGACAATGACATTCACGGAAGAGGAAGAGTTTATCGACGTTACGGAGGATATGGATATACCGTTTTAGGAGGGGAAATGGAACAATTAACACTTGACTTGGGAACAACGATTCTTAATGATCCCTTGACAGACAGACAGACAGACAGACAGACCTGGACACTCGCGGAAAAGATTGAGTATTCAAAAAGGGCTTTAAGGCTTGCGGCTGAAATGTCAAGAACATACTATGAAGCGCCTTTAATAATTACATACAGTGGTGGCAAAGACAGCGACGTACTTTTGCACTTGGCTGAAAGCTGTTTAAAGATAGATGAATTTGAAGTTTTAAATAGCCATACAACAGTAGACGCGCCCGAAACGGTTTACCACATCAGAAATACATTTAAGAGCCTAAATGAACGCGGAATAAAAACAAGCATTGATTATCATAAAAACCCGGACGGAACTGCCACAACCATGTGGAGCTTAATAAAACAAAAAGGCATTCCACCAACACGAATAATCCGGTACTGTTGCTCGATACTCAAAGAAACAGGAGCGCCGAACAGAATATGCGCTTTAGGAGTAAGAGCCGCAGAAAGCTCAAAGCGGCAAGGGCGCGAGCTTTTCGGCATTAGGGGGGGAATTACAGGCAAGCTACATTTTTTTCGTTAGACCACACAGAGGAAGTACACAGAGAATCACAAGAGCTTAATGACCCTGTGTGGGATTGCACACTAATTAAGCTGATGAAAGAAAAAGGAAGCACCTTAGTAAACCCTATTTATGACTGGTTAGATACGGATATATGGGAATATATCAGAGAAAAAGATATAAAAACAAATCCGCTTTACAGTCGTGGTTATGATCGCGTTGGTTGTATCGGCTGCCCGCTTGCGCCATATCACCGCAGACAAAAAGAATTTGCTGATTATCCGCAATACAAAACATTATATCTAAATGCTTTTAGGGAAATGCTTAAGACGCGAAAAGAAAAAGGCTTAAAAGAGATATGGAAAGATGAACAAGAAGTGTTTGACTGGTGGATAGAAGAAGGTAAACACAACGTAAAGGGGCAATTAAGTTTATTTGACTAGGAGGGGCGAGGTATGAAAACTCAGGAGTTTAAAGAAAAAATATATGCGCCTTATTCAGACGCTTGGGTGATCCTTAAGACCATTCAGAAAGCGGGACAGACACCAAAAGACGACCCGGTATGGGAAATGTATATGAGGGAGATTGACAGACTAAGCGAGAAATACAAGGGAAATCCGTTTGTTGAGAACATAATCAAATTACTCTTAGACGCGGGCGACACGATAGCCAAGATGAACAGGGGGATGGAATGAGGTATAGGACACCAACAAAAAAGAGCAAATACCATATACCAAAAGAGGACTACATAACAGCGGTGCACTGGTGCCTTAGATACCCGTTATGGGTAGCAGAATTAAAAGTGCTACCTGATAACAACAAAGCTATCCGCTATGACAAAGATAAGGTTCAGACCTCGGGAGGGTATGATTCTACCGCAGAAACCGCAATCCGTAGAACAGAACTAATCAAGAAAGTGCAGCTTCTTGAAGATACAGCAAAGAAAGTTGACGAGAGATTAAAGGATTATATCATCTTGGCAGTTACGCAAGGGCTTACGATCTATCAGCTTATTCAACGAGGAATGCCTGTTGATAAAAACGTATTCTCCGAGAAGCGCCAGCAGTTTTACTACGAGATATCAAAGAGGATTTAAAAATGGTATGCGATAAAGATTGTTTTAACTGCAAATATCCCGATTGTATCTTGAAAGAAAACAGAAAAACATACATCAAGCAAAACTTAGACGTTCCGGCATTCAGTAAAGAATACTACAAAGCATATCGGGAAAAGAACAAAGAGCAGATATCCGCAAGATATAAGAAATGGTATAGGGAACATAGAGAAGAAATTTTGGAGAGAAGAAGGGGTAAAAAACATGAATTGCAATCACAATGACTGCTTAACTTGTCCGTATGAAAAATGTATTTACGACGAAAGAACCGCAGAAAAAGCAAAAGCAAAGGGCAAGCCGCCAAAGAGGACACATGATCGCAGCGAGTATTGGGCGAACTACTACGAAGAGAACAAAGAGAAGATAAAAAAGCGTATGCGCCAGCGTTACCACGATAACAAACAGAAGTATAGCGACTATTTCAAAAAACGCTACCAACAAAAGAAAAAGGAGACTGCGGGATGAAGTGTGAATGCTGCGGCGGAGAAATAGAAGGCAATTATATCGAGTATGGGGGCAAATACTTTGACCGCCACGACAACGATAATTGTATAAAAGAATGGTTATACGATCGTGTGACGGATGAATGTAGGTATGGAACCATATTAAACGGTGAAAAAGTAGACCTTACCAAGAAAAAGCCGAAAGACAAGAGATATATAGAGGTTGAACATAAGACAGCCGAGAAAATAAGCGAGACTTGTGAAAAATATAAGCTTAATGCGTCGGATGTACTGAGCGATTTGGTTAGCGACTATTTGGACGAACTTATACAAGCATACGACATAAAGCCAATCGAGGAGGAACCCGAGGGCATCGAACCAAGCTGGTCGGAGCCGTATCTCAACTCACTCGGTATGAGCTTAAAGGATTTCTTTTAAGGAGGTCGGAGAATGCAAAAGAAAACTTTTGAGTTATGGGATTTTTGGACAAGATGCAACGTTCCTGTATATGACGCAAGGACAGGCGAATATATAACCATCGAGAGAGCACAGAAAGATGGACACCTTGAGGTAACAGAGTTTGCTCCACGCTTAGAGGGCGAGACAAGTATCGAAGTATGGTTGGAGGTAGATGAATGACGCACTATATAGCACTTTACACGATCGTCGGCATGGTGTTCTGGCTCGGCGTTCTGGTATGCGTAAACATGGCAGAGATAGAGAAGCTTAAGAAGCGGATTAAGAAGCTGGAAAAGGAGAAAAATGAAAATTGATGTATTGAAATGCTTTGAAACCGAACAAGGAATATGCGGCGAATACTACGCTTACGACAAAAACGGAAGTAAATATTTGGTGTTGAAGAATTGCAACGACATAAAGGTTTTTTCGCATTACCTCGGAAAGAAGATCGAGGATTGTTTGGGCGAAGCTACAACCGAAGTAAAACAAGCCATATTGATTGCAAGCACAGAATATTTAAAAGCTAAAGGGGTAAGGATATGACAAGAGAAGAACGAGAAATAGCAATAACAAATCTTGAAGGAATCAAAAGAAATTACATAGAGGGTTACGGATACGAAGAACACCCCTTGCCTGAATATTATGCGATTGAAGCAGGGATAGAAGCACTAAAACAAAATCAATACAGAGCGGATTTATTGCAAATCGCTTATGAACTCGGAAAAGCTGCAAAGGTGGGAGAATTAACTACGAGGTAAATAAAGAGGTGAAATGAAATGACAAGAGAAGAAGCAATAGTAGATTTATACGATATAAAGACAGATGCGGTGTATCAAATAACTTCCGAGGAAAAAGACGCTATTGACATGGCAATAGAAGCACTAAAGCAAGACTGGATTCCCGTAACAGAGCAATTACCTAAAGAGCAAGAGGATGTATTAGTTGTTAATAGTCGTGGTTGCATAAGTGTAGGACACATGTTTGAAAATTGGAAAAGAACCTTAAGTTGGCGTGTAGACTGTGACGACCCAGAAGAAGATTATTATTTCAATCCTATCGCATGGCATCCCGTACCCGAATATAAGGAGAATAAAGAATGACAAAACAAGTATATGACGATCTAAAAGAGCTTGAAGCGGCTTATAAAAAGTTAACTTGTTCAATTCAGCAAGCGTTTAACTCAACTGAGTTAAAATCCGAGTCAGCCGAATTAACAACTGTTATACATGGCAAATGGGAACTTACACAGAGAGGCAGATGTACTGATTTGTATTGCTCTGTTTGTAATACTGTGAGAGTTAAGGACTATTCATACAACTCTGCGGGTTACACATTGGAAGAATTAGACGAATTACGCAAGGACATTAAGAATTTTGCCAAGGAAAACAATATGAATTACTGCGAAGCTTGCGGGGCTTTAATGGATAAGGAGTAAAAGATTATGACTTGGTTAATATCAGCTGCGTGTGCAGTGGGAACATTAGTAGTAATTGCGTTAATTCTACTATTACACAAATGGTTATATGAACATGATAAAGAATGGATTTTTGTTCTAGGTTGTGCAGTTGCATTCTTTATATTTGTAGTTACATTGATTTGGCATATAGTGCTATTTGGATAAGGAGTAAACACTATGACAGTACGTGGTCTATATGAATGGGCAGAAGAACATCAGGCTCTTGATTATGAAATCGGAATCAAGAGAAATGGTAATGCAACATGGGAGATATTCCCAATAATAGCTGAGTATACGAAGATGACATTAACAATAGATCCTTCAGAAAGTGTACTAAAGTCCGAAAAGTTCGTTCAGATAATTTAACCATATAAGGAGATTAAAGAATGAGTAAATATATCGTATCGGCTATGGTTGTCTACATAGACAATACAGAGGCAGATTCAGAAGAAGAAGCAATTAAAAATTTTTATCAAAGCTGCCCTTATGACATAGACGCAGAATCAATAGAATGTGAGGTTGAAGAATGACAAAACAAGTATATGAGGATCTGAAAGAACTTGAAACAGCTTACAAAAAACTATCATGCTCGATTTCAAAGGCATTTAACACTATGGAATATGAAGATCAAAAACTAATGGCTTTTTGTATTTGGGTAGCGAGAGAAGTAATAAACGAAGAATCATGGGAAGTAAACTCAGAATCATTCGCAGAAATAGCTTGTAGGAAATTAAATAAGCTTGGGATCATAGACAAGCAAGGTGATTGTTGGGTGTTTAAGGAGGAAGAGAAGTGACTGCTATATATGTAATATTTGGATTCATGGGTATTTTTTACGGAAGTGCAATATTATATTTTGCTTTCGGGTGGTTTAAAAGATGGTATCACGATGTTTTAGGATGGCACAGACCCGATGACAGTGGACAGAGCTATGATGGTGCTTCATTTCATGCGCACTGTAAATATTGTGGAAAAGAGATAACGCAAGACAGTCAAGGGAATTGGTATTAAAGGAGTAAAAGCATGAAAGAAGAAATAACGATTAGGTTAATTATACTAGCAATATTGCTGTTTCTTTTATTTATAGGCTACTGTGCAAATTCTAACGCATGGAATGACGGGCATTGTTCGTGTGGTGGGAATTGGGTATATCAAGAGGCGGTTGGACACAGCTATGATACTTGGTATCTATATCAGTGCGACAAGTGCGGCAAAACGCAAGAGTTTCATAGGAAGAGGTAAAAGCATGATAAAGACAACAGAGAAATATTATTGTGATAGATGTGGGAAAGAATTAGATAAGCAACCGCAATTTTATACGAAAAGACTTTCGTTATTATCTCGACAGTTTTCTTTGCGCAAATTAAATGACAGTTGGGAATGTGTTGATTTATGTGATGATTGCAAGAAATCACTTATTGAATGGTGGAATGAGGGCAAGAAATGAGCACAATTAGCGCAATAATGTTAGCACAGATAAAAGAACGGATTGAGAAGGAAAAGAAAAAGGATCACGAGGGGGAATAATGCAAGATATAGAATATTTAAAAGCCATGATAGAGGCGGTATATAGTACGGGCGAGTGTGTTCTTGAAGTAATATTTCTTGATAGCGCTGTAATTGCTCATTTAATGCCGAATATCAACAGAGAAGACGAGGACGAAGAAGACTATGATTAAACTATCAATCATTATTCCGTGCTACAATGCCGGGAACTATATCAATGAGCTATTAGATGTGTTAGTACCGCAGCTAACGAAGGAATGCGAGTTAATCATAGTTGACGATGGAAGCGACAAGCCGTTTAAGACCGACTATAAATGTACCGTGATACGTCAGAAAAACCAAGGCGCGAGCGCTGCAAGGAATACGGGACTAGATACCGCGAAAGGTGAATATATAGCCTTTATAGACGCCGACGATTTAATAAGTGACAAATACATTGAAACGATACTAAACAAGGCGAAAAAGGAAAAATTTGACTATTGCTATCTATCTTGGAAGGCGTTCGGCGGCTGGAATATGAACGTGCTTCTTAAGTCCGTTGATGATAAGTTCCCGCCGTTCAATCTATGCGTATGGAACCGTATCTATAAGCGCGAAATGATCGGGGATGTTCGATTTAATGTCAAGAAAGCCTGTGCGGAGGACGCGCAATTCATCAGGGACGTAAAGGAAAAAGGCAAAAAGGCTTTTATTGGGGAGTATATGTACTTTTACCGCGCCGACGCAAAAGACAGCCTAACAAAGAGAGCAAGAGCGGGCAAGGTAGACACGACAAGGATAGTATACTATTACCCCGAAGTTACCGAGGATATGAAGTTTTTAATTGACGAGTTCGCGGAGCTTGACAAGGACGTGGAAGTTATCTTGATGACTAAAAAGAACGCCCTTCCTGAGCTTGAAAAACACGCAATGGTGATAAATCCGCAGATGATAACAGGCACAGAGCTGCGCGGAGAGTTCACCCCGTTATTTCACAAAGTCGAAAAGCCTTTAAAAACACAGGTTCTATTGTATGTTTCGGCTCTTTACAAAATCGGCGGGATAGAGACATGGACATATAATTTTTGCAAAGCTATGCACAAGTATTATGACATTATGGTGTTATACGACAAGACGATGGACGAGATACAAAAGAGGCGGCTTCTTCCGTTTGCTGATGTAGTCAAGAACACTAACAAGCCGATAACGTGCGATACAGCGTTAAACTGCCGTACAGCCTTAACGCTTCCAAAAAACGTAGTATTCAAGCGTAAATTTTTAGTTGTTCACACTTGCAAAATGCGCAACGAGTGGGAGCTTAGAGAAGACGCCGAAAAGATATTCGTTTCCAAAGCTGCGCGGGATTCTTGGAAGCTGGACGGAAATGTGATTTACAACTTAACACAGCCAAGTAAGCCAAGAAAAGCGCTACTTCTTGTTTCCGCTTCCCGTCTATCTTGGGAAAAAGGCGAAAATCGTATACTTTCATTCGCTCAAATGCTGCATAAGCTCGGAATACTGTTCACATGGTTAGTATTTACGGACAGTGAACCGCGAGACATAGTAGACGGGCTTATATATAGGCGTCATACGATGGAGATAAAATCATACATTCAGCAAGCGGACTTCTTCGTGCAACTAAGCGATCAAGAAGCCTTCTGTTATTCGCTCGTTGAGGCTTTGGAGCTTGGCGTTCCTGTGATTTCTACGCCGCTTCCAGTGCTTTCCGAAATAGGCTTTAAAGAAGGCGTAAACGGGTTTACGGTGCCTTTTAACGTTTCGGAGTGTAAGAATCTTCTCGAAATAGTCAACAGCGATTTAAAGGGCTTTGAGTACTCCCGAGACAACGCCGCAATAGTGGAAGAGTGGCGCGGAGTGCTTGGAAATACTACACCCACGAAAAAGAGAGAGCTTAAAAAAGGCTGTGTATATTGTGCCTCAAATATTGCATTTAAAGACGCTAAGACGGGCAGAACGTACCAAGGCGGAGAAGTATTCCAGATGGACGAGAAGAGGGCAAAAAAAGCCCAAAAGCAAGGATTTATTGACATATTAAGCAATTAGGCGCAGCACATTTATTATATTTCCAATCCGTTTAATCAATCACAATTTAACCGTTAACGCTGCGCTTAATATAATAAGCCCTCGGAGTATTTCCGGGGGCTTTCCCTCATAAATTCGCAAGCTTTAATCTAGCCATATATCCGCGATATTCTTTTCAAAAGTATCAAGTGCCAATTCGTAGGCTTCCGATATATCGTTCGCTCTAATGTAGCCTATTGTGCCATCTTCAAACAATACAGTATACTTAAACATATTATTTACCTCCTTAATATCCTAACCAGCTTAATAACTGTTTGCGGCTCATTCCTGTTAAATCTTCTTTGATTTCTCCGTGTGTTCCTTCGTAAGCATTCGACCAAGGGATCACACCGTAAATTTTCCCGTTTTCTTCTTCAACTCTGAGATTATGTTCTTTTACTATCTTTTTGATAGCCTTGTTTGATAGCTTTAACATGGTTTAAACCTCCCAATTTTCTAAAGCTTTTTTGATTCTCGGTATTAGTCCGGCTGTGTCTTCACTTGGGTAGCTTTTGAAATCTCTTAATATTTCGCGTAAATTGTAAATCATATCTTCTTCGCTTGGCTCTTCTTCAGGCTCGTAAAATGGGTCGTAGTCTTCAATAATGCTGTTATATGCGTCTCTTAATGTTTCCATGTGTTTGTCCTTCTGCCTTCGTTACCTCCGGGGCGGGTGTCCTATTATTTGTATTCTTTTGTGTTCTTTTCAATGTAAAACATTGTTCCGTTGCGGTCTTGCCAATTATTTTCGGTGCATTTACCAAACGCTCTGGTTAAGGCGTCGGCTGCTTCTTTTTGAGTTTTAAAGCTTGCCGCGATACGTGTTTTACCGTCTTCATACTTTGCAATTACTAAATACTTATCAAATACTTTCATTTTTTCGTCCTCCTGTTAGTAAACTTTTATCACTTGTGCGGGTGTGTAGTTCATGAATATTGCTATCTTTACAGCTTCCCATGTGTCGCGCTCGTTTCCGTAGTGCTCAAATAAAGCGTTAAAAAGATTTATTTCTCGTTGTGTTTTCATTTTTTTCCTTTCATGCCTTCGTAGCCTCCGGGGCGGGTGTCCTATTAGTCTATTCTTGTTATGAAAAAGCGGTCTTTTGTTTCCTCGGGTAATGTGTCGATGTAGTCTTCAGCCTTGCAAGGGTAATTAAACACTGCGCTAACAGCTATGCGATCTTTTTGGTCGTCGTAGTTTTTTCCGTCGATTGTAAAGCATACAGCCCACTTACAATTAACTGCTTCGGCTGCTTTTGCTCTGATTTCTTCGTCAAGGTTATAATTATATTTCATGGTTTTGTCCTTTCCGCGGGGCTTTCGCGCCCCGCTTTTATGTTATGCTGTTGCTTCTTCCTTCTTGCCAAGTATGTAGTTAACTGCTTTGTTTGCTTTGCTGGAAGCTTCAACTATCATTTTTTTGTTTTCCTTAAGTGCTCGGCTCCATCCTTCAATGTATGCGGCAGAGTTGTTAAAGCTCTTATTTGTTTCGATTCCGGCTATGTTTACAAGTGTTGCGGCTCCGATTTCTGCGACAAGCTCTTCCTTGCTGTATTCTTCGTTTCCAAAGTGTGCTGTTGCTGTTAATCTGTTAAGTCTTGATGTGTGACCGGTGCTGTGTGTTAATTCGTGAAATAGTGTGCTGTAATATTCTGCGATTTCTTCAAACTGTCCAATTTCGGGAACCACTACTGTGTCGGTACTTGGTCTGTAATAAGCTTTGTTGCTAATCTCTGAGCGTTCGAGTGTGGGATGATTTTCGCTTGTCATATAGAGATTTACTATATTTTCGGCTTCTTCGATTGGGTCGTGTTCTGTTCTCTTAACTTCCTTGCGCTCGATTCCTTCAGTGTCGCCTATCCAAAAAACGGGGTAGTATCTTAAAAATGGGATATTCTTTTTTATTTTGTTTCCGTCCTTGTCGGTGTCTTCTACTGGAAGGATTTTCCAGAATGTAACGATTTCTGACTTCGCGCCCTTCTTAACTTTTCCGCCGAGTTCCTGAACCTGTCTAAATGTGAGATAAGCGTCCGCGTGTGAAAGGATCATCTGATTAAGTACGCTGTAAGCTTTGCCGGTTATGTAGTTATAAGCTCCGTCTTTTCCGCCTGTCCAGGGCTTATGCCAGGGGATTGTTCCCTTTTCTAACTGCTCTAAAATTCTATTTGTGATGATTTCGTAAACGTCTGCCATGTTTTTATCTCCCTTCTATTTGGTGCCTCTATCCGTCGAGCGCTGCGCGTGTAGCTCTTCAGGCGTTCGCCGTAGCTGTGAAGCGGTTGTTTGTTATCTTGTGAGCTTATAATAACTCTATGGGGGCATAGATGTAAATAGACAAAATCACCAAAGTTCTATGGGGGCATTTGTGCAAAATGTCTATGGGGTTATAGATAGAAAAGTGGTAAAATAAAGCTGGAATAGTAGATAAATACTGAGGAAGAGAGGAATTCTAAAATGGCAAAGTATACAGAGGCGCAAGCGAAGAGCGCAAAAAAATATTTATCACAATTTGCAGAGATCAAATTAAGAATGAAGCCGGAAGACCGCGAGAAAATAAAAGAAGACGCAGCCGCGGCGAATAAAAGCATGAACCAATATATTTTAGATAAATTATTATAATTTCGTGTCATGGGGGGACGTGTCAAGGGGTTATAATCATATCATAGAAAAAAGGCTAAAGATAAAGCCAAAACAACAAGTTCCCCTCACAACAAACTTGTTACCCCTCAACAAAAGCAAAAAAAAGCTGCTTATCATTCAATAGATTGATAGGTGGCTTTTTTAGTGGTGCAGAGAAATGAAACGCAAATACATATATAACAAGAAAAAACAAGCATTATATTGCGAGATAGTCGCATATAGTAGCGTGACAAACAAAAAGAAATTTATAAGGCAAGTAAAGAGATTACTTCAGGAGCTAAACAAATGAAAAAAGAAATAACGCTTGACAACGAAAAATTAAATATTGATATTGAAGCGGTTAAGGATAAGCCCGAAGTAATAGAAGAGACAGCCGCGGACGATATCCCAAGACTTGACAACGGGAACATTGACATAGAATCAATAGCAATCGGAAAAGACGAAAAAAACAATTATATTGTACCTGATGATATATTTGAAATTTACTTTAGAGAATTACCACAAGGAACAAAGAATGAGAGTAAAACATGGAGAGCTTCCAGCGGCGGCAAAATTAAAATATTAACTGCTGATGATAGAGACATTCAAATACAAGGCGGTAAGGCATTACAAGCAACGCTAAAACAACGGCGTACATTTGCCGAAGCTATAAGCGCAGTATTAGCGCAGAAAGCAAGCGAAGAGACAAGAAAAGAGCTACACTTGGACAGTAACGCGGACAACCTCGACGCAGTAATAGCAGCCATGTTACGCCAAGCCACGCGCGGAAACGTCAAAGCGGGCGACTTCTTGCGCGATACAATAGGACAGAAGCCCAGCGACCGCTTAGAGGCGACAGTCGAGAACCTTACACAAGAAGACCGCGAAATGTTAGAGAATATAAAGAACCGCCTCGGGGATAACTCATAAAAGGACACGAAAAACCGCGATAAGTGTTCGAGTAAATCGGGGTAAACCCTATCGGGTAAGCCATTTAAGGCGTTCGATACAATTTCGCAAAATCCTAATTATGCGAAAAACCACGAAATTTTTTCTCCTCCTAATCCATAATAAAGCCCGAGATCACGGGGGCTGAGGCATACCCACCCCACCCCCCTACCCCGGGCGCGCGCGAAAATTTTTCCGGGACTCCCCATACCCACCAAAATATTTTCACCAAAAATAGAACTGTTAACACCCTCAAACAGCTCAACCAATAGGGTAG
>Ga0265298_10000978_pt1 | contig 42453 bp, 52 predicted proteins | sample AusTroGonzalo_MG_3_FD_193486 | JGI IMG/M metagenome (GOLD analysis project Ga0265298, IMG submission 193486) | Bovine rumen microbial communities from tropical cattle in Woodstock, Queensland, Australia - Gonzalo_01 | ecosystem: Host-associated > Mammals > Digestive system > Stomach > Rumen ... | reverse complement strand
CTGTTCAAGAAGCTGGGCGGCACGCAGGACTTGTATCAGAAGCGGATCCAGTACAATGACCGGGTAAACGACGAGAAGACCAAGCAGATGGTGGACGACGTCGAGCAGTACCTGCTTTCCCAAGCCGCGCAGCAGCGCGAAAGCCGGAGGCTCACCACCCTACTCCACTCCCTGGAGAACCAGGGAGCCGGAGGAGGCGGCAAGATTGAAGTCCCGGAGATCGACCCGTTCGAGGGGATGGAGGAGAGCGCCCGGAAGATGATCGAGACGTACAAGGGCAACGTGGATCTGCTGGCGAGGCCGATAGTGGATGCCGCAGACCTCGCCGCTGCAGGATGGGAGGAGGCCGGAGAGAAATTCAAGACGACATTCAGCCAGCTGGTCGAGACGACTGACGCGAACGGGGAGACGGTGCAGATGCTCGTCACCCCGATACTGGATAACGGCATCGTGCTGTCGCCGCAGGCTCTGCAGGACTACATCGAGCAGAACCTGAAGGGTGCCGAAGATCTGCTCGACGCCGATAAGCTGGGCATCGTGATTGACCCGAAGGTCGAGGGCGGCGAGGAAGCCACGAAGAACCTGGAAGACCTCCAGGATGCTTACTACGCCGCAGCGCTGGCCGTGGCTGAGTACACGAAGCGGATGAAGGAGGAGCGGGAAGCAGCCGAGGCATCTGCAAAAGCAGAGGCTGAGAAGGCAGCGGCCGCAGAGAAGGCGGCAGAGGCCGAAAGGGCGGCGGCAGAAGCGGCCAAGCAGGCAAAGATAGAGGAGCAGGTCAAGAAGTTCGAGGAGGCCGCAGAACGGTGGAAAGAGGCCGCTATCGATGGATTCTCCGCAGGGTGCCAGGAGATGATGGACCAGCTGTTCGGATTGAAGGAGGTGAACGCCGGCGCGGTGCTGCAGGCCCTGCTGGATCCGATTGCGGACATGGCGATCAAGGAGGGCGAGATACTGGTGGCCGAGGGTATCGGCATCGAGGCGTGCAAGGAGGCACTGGAGAGCCTGAACGGGTATGCGGCAATCGCCGCCGGTACGGCTCTGATCATGATAGGCTCGGCAGCAAAGGCCGGGCTGAAGGCACTCGCAAGCAGTCATGGAGGCTCCAACGCGGACACGCAGAGCTCGTACACGTATTCCGGTGGCAGGGGTGTCGCCGGAATCTCGCAACTGAACAGCGGCCGGATGGAACTGAGCGGGACCGTGACCGTGAAAGGGCAGGATCTGCAGATCGCTCTCGATAACTATAACCGCAACAAGAAAAGGTGACGGATATGGCGTACGGACTTCTGCTATACAAACAAGTTGATACGCCGGCCGGAACGCAGCGGCTGGAGATCTACAAGGACGGGTACGCCGGCTCCGCGATCGAGATCGTGGGCCTGCTTCGTGATGGTCTGAGTATCGGCAAAGACAGCGACAGTCTCACGCAGGCCGTTACGACGAGCGTGCTGACGATTCGTCTGAGAGATTGCGAGGAGGTCGATTTCTCGCAGTTTTTCACGCCGAATAGCACGCTGTTCAAGGTCATTTGGAAAACGAAGGTCGCCAGCAGCTGGGAAACCCGCTGGACCGGCTTCATTACGCCGGATAGCTTTACGGAGAATCTTGCATACAAAGACACGATAACGCTGACGGCGCGGGACAACCTGGGCAGGCTGGATGACTATGACTTTGACCTGTCGCAAGGGCAGCTTGTCTCGGTTCGCAGCCTGCTGACGACGGCGATGTCGCGTGCCGGTGTGGCGATGGGGCTTACGTTCACCACGACAAAGGTGGCGACGGCGCCTGCGACGATTCTTGCCGTAGATGGCCTGGTCAATACGACGCTGCTCCAGGGGATGACTTGGAGAGCGGCAATCGAACTGCTGCTCACCGGCCTCGGAATGACGCTTGCGTGGAATGATGGAAACAGCTTCGAGGTCCGTGATATATCGCAGGCCCCGTCGTCAGACCAGGCCGCGCTGTTCATCGAGCGGTCCGGATATCGGCAGATCCGCCCGGCATGGAAAAACCTCACTATCGAGCAGGACTACGGACTGCGGGATAACTTCTACGAGGGCCAGTTTAGCATTGACGACTGCGGAGGAGCCGCCACGACTACGGTCAATACCTTCACTCCCCCCACTGGGCACCGATGGGTGATGACTGGAAACCTTCCGCTACTGAATCCTTACAACGGCATCGATGAGCCATCCGAGAGCATCTTCCCGCTGATCGGCGGCGATGATGACATTAACAACGCGATCACGTATTCGCAACATATCGCCGAGACACGTCGTCCCGTCACGATTGGCATGTCGATAAGCAACTGCTACTGGAAATGGGGCATCCGTGGTGGCGTGATGTGGAATATCAGGCCGTTCCCCGAATCGCACCAGAGCACCCGCCATCTCGATGGCTATACGTTGCGCTTCCGCTTCAATGTCTTTTTGACTTATGGCGGGACGAAATACGTGCTTCGTGACCACTGGGAGGTCTATGATCCGGCGACGATTGAACTGCCGTACATCTCGTTCCTGATGCCGTGGACGAGAGAGGGGACGTCGATGGAAGATGTGAGTATCGGGATCGGAAGCATCCCGGAAGACGGCCTGCTGGAGTTCGTCATCTACAAGCCGCTGATATACCTGTTCAATGGCGATGAGATTCCCGTCACCCCGACGTCCGACTGCTTCGGGCGAATTGCGAATATCTCTTTCACGATTGGAGATGCTTCGTCCGGGAGGCAAAAGCGGGTGGCGATAAACTCTCAGCACAATATACAAAACTCGATTTCCCTTCAGATGGGGCAAGTCCCGCCGCTGCTGGCCGGGCCTCTGCATTTTCTCGGTGGGTTGTACTACACGAACGACGTCCAATCGCCGCTGGAGGGCTTTGCGAGAGCTTCAGGCGGTACGGTGTACGACCTCCTCGAACTTGTTGGGCGGGAATATATCTCGTATCAGAACGACAACTACAATGCGCTTTCGGGTGAGATGATGGCCAGCACGGCGCTGCGCTTCGACAAGGCCATCCTGTTTGATGCGTTGCGGTATCGCATCGTGTGCGCGTCGCTGGATATACTGGGCAATATTCTCAACGTGAATCTGATCCAGCAGGAAGCTGCGTTCGATACCGAGGACTACACGATCGAGACGGTGAGCAACGAGGGTGGAAGCAGCGTTCATACGGGGACGAGCAGCATCGGCCAGGGAAGCGCCGCCTCGCCGGTGAATTACTTCGAGGAGGATGGAGAGGGCGGCATCAAGCTGAAGGACGCCTACGCTGGCCTTTGGGCAAACGGTTGGATGTCGGCCGGCGGGATGAATCCCGGAAGTGGCGGCGGAGGTGGCGGTGTGGATCTCGACCGCGTTTGGGAGTCGCTGACGAACAACACGGACAAGCCAGACGTGAAGATCAATATCGCCCACATCCCGCAGCTGGAGATAAGCAACGTCAACGGGCTGGCCCAGGCCCTGGCGAATGCCGGGGGCGTCCACTCGGTGGTCGGTGAGACTGGGGACGTGACCGTCGCGCAGATTCAGAGCGCACTTGTGAGCAACGGGGCGAAGCTGACCGATACCCTCTATTCCGAAGGAACTGGCATCGGCATCTCGTCTGCGTATGTGATCTCGATAAGCTCGGCGTATCAGACGAAAATCACACACGGCGAAACAGCCTACGGCTGGGGCGACCACTCGGAGGCTGGGTATCTGACAGCCGTACCGAAAGCTGCTGATGGAACGATAGGGGGATTCCAAACCGGATACACCGAAAGCGGGAAAAAGTACGCCGTGAAGATGTCCGGGAACAAGGCCTACGTCGAAGTTCCGTGGCAGAATGATGTCTATACACTGCCGCTGGCCGCAAACGGAACGAGGGGCGGTATCCAGATAGGCTACACTGAGAGCGGGAGAAAATATGCGGTCCAGCTGTCAAGCGAGAAGGCCTATGTCGAAGTCCCCTGGACTGATACCGTGTACACCCATCCGACCTATACTGCAACGACCATCGCCGCAGGGGCAGGAAAGGTGCTGTCGGCAATCACTGTCGACTCCCTGGGACACGTGAGCAGCGTCGCATCGAAGACGCTGGCCGCTGGTGACATCCCGGATCTCTCCAGCAGCTACCTGCCGATATCGGGCGGCACGCTGACTGGCGACCTCCGCATCCAGAGCGGCAACTACGGTCGGTCCATCTTCTTCGGCGATGGCAGCTATGTCTACCTGAATGAGGACACGGACGACCATCTGAAGATCTATGCGAACAAGGGCATCGAACTGCTGACCGGGAACAGCTACGGCATCACGGTGGATAACAACCTCACACTCGATTCGAGCAGGTCGCTGACGCTGGGCAGCGGCGTGCTGACTTGGGACAGCACGCACAACGCGTGGAAGCTGACAGGGAACCTGTACGCGACCGGCTTCATCTCTGCCGGAGGCGTAAGCTAAAACGATAAGACTATGGCACACAGCAATGGAAGAATAAAGGCAGGAGCCAATTTCGAGGACGACATCGCGTACGTCCTCGGTGTCGTTTCCGGGGATATCGGCAAGCTATGCCGCCACGCGAATAACAACAAGTATTCATTCTACAAGCCAATGGCTGGTGATGGAGCCAGTAAGGGGTATGTGACGGCCGCTGAGCGAAAGACGAACTTCCAGTCTCTGATCCCGGAGGATCTTGCGTCGCTCAGATCCACGGCAACCTTCGCAACGGTGCCGACGCCCGTGGCGTGGGGATATAAGTCGAGGGTCGGATTCATGGCCAGGTCGTACGACTATCTGAAGATCGACACCGACCTGTCGCAGATCGCCAGCGACTGGGGCTATGATGCCAACGCGCAGTCGCCGATGCAGCTGAACGCCGACGTAACTGTGACTATCGCCACGACGGCAACTGGCGGCACGCTGCTGTGCCCGACGTTCAAGTACAACGAGCAGTCGGTAAATGCTTACGGAACCGCTAACATCGCGCTGTACTTGCGCGACCTGGTGTTCAGGATGTACGGGAACCGGGAGAACATTTCCGCGTGGAAGCTGCCGAGCTCGTACGATGACATCTTCAACGCCAACGGTGCGCTGACGACCGGCGTGTGGAGGTTCGCAATCGGGCTGGCCGTGCTGACTTCCGCCAGCGGTCCGTACAAGTGGCTGATCATCTCCAGCGTGCAGCCGTTGTCCGTCCCCTTCGTGGATTCGAACTTCGGGACGACGATGTACGATAAGATGATCAACCCGTCCGCCTGCCAGACGGTGGCCAACGCCATCAAATATGCCGTCAGGAACTATGGGCAGACGGTGATTCCGTGCATCCCCTTCCTTGCTTGCAATCTGAAGTATTACGCCGACGGGACGACGAACCCCGGCTGGAGGTTCACGGGTGGAAGCTACGAGAGGGCCATCACCTTCCCGAATGCCGACAAGTTCAATCTGACGCCGACCGGCTTTGCCACTTCGATCGCCGTGACGTATGTGAGTTTCCGTGTGGCGTACACGAACTCAAACAGTGCCTCACAGAATATCTCCGGGCTGACCTGGTACCAGGGGCAGATGCAGGCACACCAGGGACAGGTGTATATGTTCATTACACTGCCGAGGCCCGGCGACTACAGTTACTGCATCATGGAACTGACGTTCAAGATCCGGACGCATTTCGGGCAGACGAGCAATGTGGTGGCCGGGATGCTGATCGGCAGCGGTGGAAGTGCCGGGCAGCTGTATGACAACAGCGACCAGGCTCTGAGCAATATCAGCGGGGAGTGGATCGATACAGACCACACATACAAGGTCCGGTGCATGGGGGCGAGCCTCTACACTCTGATGAAAACCGCGCCTGACAGTGCGTTCAACCCGTCGATTGTCGATACCGAGGGCTTCGACATGTACTTTGACAACACCCAGCTTGCGGCCCGCCAGCACAAGATGGACGCCGGCACAGCCATCTTATTGCAAACATCTTAAAACAAAACCGATATGACAAACAAGACACGAATCCAAATGGGCATTAAAGTGCTGGCCCTGTTCCTTTGGGCAATCGCAATCATCGCCACCTGCGCCGGGCTGTGGAACGCAGCCACCGAGACGAAGCAGGTGGGTGGCTTCTACATCTTCGCCTCGATAGTGGCGTTCATCATCAACGGCCTGGCAATCTATGTCCGCGCCCGGAGCATCGCAAAGGAGTACGAGGCCGACAAGGAGGAGGGAAGACGATGAAACGGCGCGAGATGGGTGCGGCGCTGATCGCTATGCGGTCCGTCAAGGTGCAGAGGCTCGAGAACAAGGAACTGCGGTCGCAGTTCATCCGGGTGCATCTGAAACTGCTCGAGGAGCAGAAGAAGTACGACGCGGAACTGGAGGACCGGAGGATCGTCTTCCTGGCGGCGTGGGGCGAGGAGCAGAGCGCGGTGATCCGACTCGAGGGAATGATGAACGCCGAGCCGGATCTTGTCAAGAAGCGGGATATCGCCACGGAGATCGAGACGCACCGCGATTACCTGGATGCCGTGAAGGAGTTCAACGAAACCACGGACGAGATGGGGCGCGAGGAGATGGTGGTCGAGAGCTTCGACATGGCCGAGTTTATTTCCGACTACGAAAAACAAGGGTACGACCCCGCGGTCATCGAGGGGCTGTTCCCGCTATTTGCTGAGTGATGGCAACACAAGAGACGATTACGCTGAGAAAGGTGCGCCAGGGGTCGGATATACGGCTCCGGGCGAAGCTGACCGACAACGGCGTCGGTGTGGACTGGTCTGGGCTGGAAGAAATCAAAGCCCTGATCCTGTCGGACGAGCAGCGGGTCATAGCGGGCCCGTGCGCCGTCGAAATCGACCCGAATGATAACTTGATTCTCGTGTGCGACTTCGGGGCAGATCAGCCCCAATACGAGGGCATAAACAGCCTCGTAGTGCGCTGCGAATATCACGACCGGAAGAAGACGTACGACCGAAAGGCTTTCGTGATTGTCCCGAGGGACGAGGATCTCGAAGGCGAGGAGGTTGTGCTCGTGGATCCGGTGCTCGATGTGGAACTGACCGTCGAGGAGGTATCGACGTCGCTGCTGGACCGGGCCATCGATGCGGCCTTTGCTGCCGCCGAGGCCGCGCTGGAAGCTGCCGGAAGAAGTCCGTTCATCGGCGAGAACGGCCACTGGTACGTTTGGAGCATCGAGGCTGGGGAGTATGTGGACAGCGACGTGGATGCGACCGGCCCGGAGGGACGGCCAGGAAGGGATGGCCAGGACGGAAGGGATGGCCAGGACGGACGCGATGGCGGGATCCTGTTCCCCACGTTCAGCGTCGACGCAGCGATGCACCTTCAGATGGACACGCACGAAGACACTGGGGCAGACCGGTTCGACCTGACTGATACCGGCCATTTGACTGTTGAAGTTTAATTCGAAAATAGCCATGATTATAGATCTCGGAAAGGTTGCCGTTACCGCAGAAGGCAACTGGAAAAACAACAAAAGCTACGAGGCGCTCGTTTGCGTGGTGAACGACGCCGAGACCGGGGGCGATGGCTGCGGGTACATCTCCCTGAAACCTAACATCGGTGTCCGCCCCGGGACTGATCCGCTGACCTGGCAGAAGGCGGTGGAGGCCGGAGCGAGCATCTATGAGCTGTGCGTGAAGCACGGAACCTTCGAGGGGACTGAGGCCGAGTTCGTGGCCGCGTATAATGCTGCCGTGCAGGCTGCGGTGGATGCCGCAAGAGACGCTGCCGCTGCCGAGAGGGAAATCGAAGCCGCAGAGCGCTTGCGCGTGGAGGCCGAGCAAGGCCGTGACGAAGCCGAAGGGCGGCGCGTGGAGGCTGAGCAAGGCCGTGACGAAGCCGAAGGGCAGCGTGTAACCAACGAGCAAGGAAGGCAGGAGGCCGAGGAGGGGCGCAGTACCACCTTTGCGAGACAATCGCGCCAGATGGCTGCCGCCCTGGAACTTGCCGACGAGAAGACGGCGGATGCGAACGAAGCTGCTCAGGCCGCAAACGAAGCGGCTCAGGCTGCAGAGGCTGCTGCGGAGACTACCGCCCAGATGAACGCCGGACTCATCGGACTGAAGGTCGAGGACGGGGAACTGATCCTCGTGCAGAATGCCGAGACCGGAACCGTTACCGGAGGTGAAATCGACAGCAACGGAATGGTGAATATCACCTTTGAAGTTTAACAATCAAATCCAATACAACTATGCCTGGAACAACCGCACAAATTTCACTGGGTCCGGTTCCCCACAACAGGGAAAACTGGGTTTCCGGAATGACATGCAAAAAGAACGGTATCGTTTTCCACAACGGTAGTTCTTTCGTGGCTCTGGTGGACAATCCGTCCACGGAGCCGACTTTCACCTACAACGCCACTACTGGCGAATACACCTGCTCGACGGGCTGGGGCCTGCTGGCCGTTGGTGCCGGGGCCGAAGTCGTTGCCGATCTTGCTTCCGTCATGACGCTGCTCGGCTATCGTGCCGCCCAGGGCAGCATCGTAATGGTTGCCGGAGAAACTGGTAAATACGTGAAGTGTTCGACCCGTCAGGCGACCACGAACGAGAACTTCAATATCAGCGAGCCGTTCGACGTGGAAGCCTGCGCCGAGCTCCTGATCAAGACCGGCTACAACCCGAGCGATAACGCCCACGCCGCCCTGGATATTTCCGTCATCTCGCTGTATGAGGAGATCGAGAGGCAGAGAGTGGTTCAGAAGAAAGACGGGAACAACGCCCCGTTGTACTATGTCGTCGTAGTGGATCCCGAGACCGGACAGGAGACCGTGACCACTGACGAGACTACGACGGACACCGGTTATCCCGTGTACGTGAACGAGACATACACCGAGCACCGTTATCTGCCGAACAACGAGGATCGCTTCGTGCAGATCCCGGATTCGGGTTACTACGTAGCCAACATTCCGCAGGCTTGCAAGTGTGTGGTCTCGTACAAGCCCGGCGTGACGGATATGACTATCGTCGTCATGAAGCACGGCGCCCTGGCCAACCTGACTTCGCAGATCTTCGGCATCTACGAACACCGGACTATGGCTGAGGCCGTGGCTCAGCTGGCGGAGAGACTGGACGCCCTGGAGGGTGGACTTGGGAAACTGGGGAACGCGACGGCCGGCCGGCTGGATGTCTCCGAGATTACGAAGTGCAACGCTCCGCTCGTGCTGATCGGCAACGGTGCGCCGAATGCCAACACGCCGCCTCTGAACTGGCCCGCCGACCTTCCCTGGGACGGCATCCCGTACTTCAAGGGCGAGCTCTACGTGAATGTCGACGCCGCGAGCGGTGGCCTGTACTATGCAAAGGCAGCGACGGCTGTCGGTGACTGGATTAACGCTTAAAAACACGATTCGCTATGATTAAATACTACGAAACTGAGGCGGAATACGCCGCCGATGCAAAGAGCGCCTTCGAGAGCCAGATTTCGCTCGTGGGCGAGAGCAACGAAGTGAAGTTCGACGGCCGTAACGTGATTGTGGGCATCAAGTCCGCGAAGACCGGATCGGTGGCCGTGCTGGATGGAAACAGCGCCCTGCATTTCGTGGCGCCGAAGACATTCAATTCGGCAAGCTTCATGAGCAACTACACCGTGGTCGGCGTGGTGGCCATTGGTGTGGACCACCCCGACTACAGGGGCAAAATCGCCATCCTAAGAAAGACTTTCACCAGCAAGGCGTGGTCGTATATCTACAGCTTCAAGCTGACAGGGTACACACTCGACGGCACCGACCGGACCGGTGTGCTGTCCATCTATGAGGCCAGCAACAGCTGGGCTGCGAAGGTGGACTACACCGTCGCTTACAACGCGAGCACGCTCGACGAACTGGTGGCTGATCTGAACACGTTCTTCAGGGACACCACGAACACGGTGTTCCAGACGCAAGACTGGGTGGCCGTGAAGAATGGCGAGGACGTGAATCTCGTCCTCCATCTGACGAACGCCGCGCAGCGAAACAACTCCGGCAAGACCGGCTTCGCTCTGACGGCGAATCTGCTGCCCGAGATTGCGGCCAACGCAACGATGCTGAGAAGGAACGGAAACCGTGGCGCCGACGGCACGATCACGAACTGGGACAAGGCCATCTCCTACTTCTCCGCCGACCTTAACAACGCCAGCTACAACCCCACGAGCGCGGTAACGAGCCCGAAGCGAGAGACGCCGATCTGCAAGCCAGGCTACCTGGGTACGAGCCAGTATTCCGGAGGCGACCAGTGCGCGGCTCTGAGGGCCATCTACGGCGACGGCGAAGCCGGCTGGAAAAAGTTCATGGAGAGCTTTCTGCCTGTCCGGCCTACGGAGTACGGCATCGTCGGAGACAAGGAGTCGTACGGCGACAGCGCGAGGAACACCGCGATTATGGGGCCGAAGACTTTCACGAAGCAGGACGGCACGGTAGTGGCCGCTTTCCCTGCTGCTGCTGACTGCTACAACACGACGTTCAGCCACGAGGCGATGGGCAAGGGCAAATGGGTGCTGCCGGATATGGACACCGTCTTCAGCATCATGAAGATGATCCACTACGGCACGAACGCGAGCAAGAAGTCCGACCCTATCAACGAGGCGCTGGAGGCGATCGGAGGCACTGCGCTGCCTAATAGCTCCAACGTTTGGTCGTCGTCGCGGTGCAACACGAGCTACGCTTGGTACAGCTTCGGCAGCTTCGGTTTCGCGGGCGGCGGCGGCGTGGGCAGCTCGCGCCTGGCGCTTCCCCTCCTGCTTTTGGATGCCGCGTAAGCGCAATCTTTTTCTTTTGACTTTGGGCGGGCTGCTCCGTCGGCCCGCCCTTTCTTTTCAGAACAATGGCAAGAAGCGAATTTTTCAAACCAGCCGGGCTGCCGGGCGAGAAGCCGGTGCCGAGCATCCTCGTGGATGCCGAGAAGTTGTACGGCCTGCTGTTGCGTGCCGAACTGATGATGAACGCCGTCAACCGGAGGCGATATGCGGACCGGGCCATCGTGCAGATCCAGGACGTGATCGCCGAGTTCGTGCTGGCGTATGACTTCGAGGATGACAGGCTGTACCATCTCAAGAGGATGTGGGCAAAGATCACGGTCTTCGTGCGGACGATGCGTGCCGCGTGCGACAAGGATGTGAACGCGATATCGATACAGCCGAAGTATGAGAAGATGAAGCCCGACACGATGGTGCTGGAGATATTCAACACTATCGCCAGCATGGAGGAGGGAGCGGATGCCTGGAAGAAAAGCGTCATGAAGGCGGAGAAGATGAAACGAGAAAGCGAGAACAAGGGCACGACCGGCAGCAGAGGCTGGAACCGGCAGACACCCGAAGAATAAAGGGGACAGCACTTGCGGAGAAGGCTCCGCCAGTTAAGGACTGGAGGCCCTGAAGGGTCGGTCAGTCAAGCCTGTCTCAGAAGCTCCAACGTTTGGTCGTCGTCGCGGTACAACACGAACAACGCTTGGTACAGCAACGGCAACTTCGGTTACGCGAACAACAACAACGTGAACAACACGAACCTGGCGCTTCCCCTCCTGAATTATTCTACAAGGAAAAATGGATCTGAGAACCATCAAGAGCGACTACGAAGGCTGCGTTTCGAACAAGAGGCGCAGCCCGGACAGCGTTCACTTCAGCATGCACCTCGAGAGGGATATCGTGCGGACGCTGGATGACTTCAACGACCGAACCCTTGTTCCGCTTCTTTATGCGTTCGTAGCGCCGAGACCAAGGCCGCGCGAGGTGATCGCGTGCCTGATGCCCGGCAAGATTATCCAGTACCACTTCGACAGGCTCGTAAGGCCGGAGGTCGAGAGGAGGCTGACCGACCGCACGTTCAACAACCGCGTCGGCTATGGGCCGGACGTGTGCATCGAGAGCCTGATGCGGGACATTCGGAAGGTGTCGAAGAACGGCACCAGGGACTGCTGGATAATAACGAGAGATATTCAGGGCTACTTCCCGTCGAGCGACCTCGACAGGAGTTACGCCCACTACCGGAAGCTCATCGAGGAGGTGTGGCCGGAGAGTGAGGAGCGCGACGACCTGCTGTATATCCTGATGAGGGTCAACTACAGCTACCCGGCCGATAACGTGGTGCTGATCTCGCCGAGGGAGAAATGGAGCCCTATCGTGGCGTCGGGAAAGAGCGTCATCTATAACTGCGAGAACGGGAAGGGCGCTTGCCTGGGCAACCAGTTTTGGCAGGTGGAGAAGAACTACGACCTGAACGACTTCGACCACTGGCAGGTGGACGAGTGCGGGATGTGCTACAACCGTTTCGTGGATGACATGGCCTGGGTGGTCGACAACCTGGAGGCCGGCCTTGCGCACGTCGCTCTGAGCGAGCGGAAGCTGTGGGAGGACTACGGCTATCGGATGCACCCGAAAAAGAGATACCAGCAGCACTATTCGAAGGGCGGCGAGTTTATCAGCACGTGGTTCCGTGGCGATAGGGTGTACGTCGGCAATAGGGTTGTGAGGCACTGCGAGGAAGCGATACGGAAGTGGAACCGCCTCGCCTCCCCTGCCATGCTGGGGCATTTCCTGTCGTCGGTGAACAGCTACTTCGGAATGATGAAACACCGGAACGCGTACCGGATCATCCGGAGGCTGGCGGAGATGGTCTCGCCGGAGTGGGGCCGATACTGCCACTACGATGACGAGAGGAGGTGCTTCGTGGCCAACGAAGGGTACGGCCACAACGAGATACTGATGCGGAAATACAACTTCAAACTTCATAAAACAAAAGGCAATGGAAAAAGAACAAATCAACGAACTGGAGTCCCGGAAGCTGGAGCTTCAGGCACGAATCGCAGAGAGCGACCGCGCCGCGCTGGATTACATCAAGGCGTCGGCAGGATTCAAGCGGGCATACCCGCAGTATGCTGAAGACTACGCCGCGGCGAAGGAAGAACTGGACGAGGCCGAGGAGGAGATTATCGAAATCAAGAAAGACTGGAGCTTCCACATCGGTGAGTGGGTGGTCGCTGGTCAGGAGATCTACTACAACGGCAAGGTGTACGTCGTCCTCCAGGATCACCGCCTGCAGGAGGACTGGAAGCCGTCGGAGGTGCCGGCGTTGTACCGTCTGAAGGAGGATCCGGCGGACGAGTGGCCGGAATGGGTGCAGCCCACCGGGGCGCACGATGCATACGCCAAAGGCGCGAAGGTGACTTTCGAAGGCGAGCACTATGTCTCGCTGATCGACGCGAACGTGTACAGCCCTGCGGCCTACCCGGCCGGATGGCAAAAACAGTAAGGCGATGTACGATATCATCTTCATAAGTACCGGGCCGATGTTCAGGGTCGCTGTCGTGGTCATGCTGCTGGTGCTGCTGGCCATGATCATCGACCTTGGCGCCGGCTTGTATAAGGCAAAGCAACGGGGAGAGTACAGGACGAGCGAGGCACTGAAGCGGAGCCTGTCGAAGTTCATCTCCTACGAGGGTGGCCTGATGATCGCCTGCATCGCGGACCTGTTCGTCCACCTGTGCAAGTTCTACCAGCTTGTCGGGGTCAACCTGCTCGAGGGCGTGCCGGTGGTCACGCTGCTGGTGGGGCTGTTCCTGCTCGTAGTCGAGTTCATGAGCGTGAGGGAGAAGGCGGACCAGAAAACGAAGAAGCAGCAGCAGGAGGCGGCGGAGTTGCTGGGAAAGCTGCTGACGAAGGAGGATCTCGCCGAGTTCTTCAAGTATGTGGCCGCAAAAAATTCCGCCCAGGAGGCGGAAGGAGGCAAGTGATGGCACGGGCGGACATTCTTTGGCCATTCATCAAAAGCTGGGAGGGCGGCTTCGCCGACCACCCGAACGACAAGGGAGGCCCGACTAATATGGGAGTGACAATCGGAACGTGGAAGAGCCAGGGCTACGACAAGGACGGTGACGGAGATATCGACGTCGACGACCTGAGGCTGATCACCGAGGCCGACGCGAGGAACATTTTCGTCGCCAACTTTTGGAGGCGCTGGCAGGGCGCGAAGATAGCCGACCAGAGCGTGGCGAACATGCTGGTCGACTGGGTGTGGTGCAGCGGCAAGAATGGCATCGTCATCCCCCAGCGGATGCTGGGCGTGGCGGTGGACGGGATTGTCGGGCCGAAGACACTCGCCGCGCTGAATGCGCAGGACCAGCGGGCGTTCTTCGATCGGCTGAAGAAGGAGCGGGCCGACTTCCTGGAAAGGATCTGCGTCGTAAAGCCGTCGCAGCGTGTGTTCCTGAAAGGATGGCTCCGGAGGCTGGACGGGATCCGCTACGGTAGCCTGGTGCTGAATGTCGTGTCGAGATACGAGAAAATCAAAACGTTCTGAGTATGGAGTACGACGAAAAGCTGATGCGAAGCATAGCCCTTGCAATGCTTGCAGCGCTGGTCGCTATTATGGCCGGCATCGCTGCCGGATTCTTTGTCGGCAGAAGCTGCAGCCGGATGCCGGAGCCGACCGCCGAGGTCGTCCGTGATACGGTGTACTTGGAAAAATGGATCCGGGACACGATAGTCGTGACGAAGACCGAGGCTGCGGGAGAAGTGGTCGCCGTTCTACCGGTGGCCACCGAGGTCCCGCAGCCTCCCTCGGTGGACCGGGACACGACAGCGGTCGCTGAGGCTGAGCCTATCCAGGAGCAGCAGGCCGGAGATGACAGCGCAGCGGTGGTTGTCCCCATCGAGAGAAAGACCTTCGAGGGCGAATACTATATCGCCACTGTGGAAGGGTATCGGCCCTCGCTCGTCAGCATAGACATCCGTCAGCCGTATATGGTCGTGAAAGAGACGCAGACGGTGACGAAGCGGAAATGGTGGAGCGTGACGATAGGCCCGCAGGTGGGGTATGGCTTCACTCCGGCAGGCTGGCAACCTTATGCCGGGATAGGGGCGACGATAGGTTTTTCTTTCTGAAAAATATCGCTATCTTTGCCGTCGGATTATCAACAAGGATCCCGTGCGTGTGAGCCTGGCCGGAGCAGCTTCCGACCGGGCTTTTTTCGTAGATTTTCATCAGATTGACAAACGGTTGACAAAAATGCGGATGGCGTTGAACCATCCGCACTGATTTACACCGACTTGCGAGTCGGGGTATGTGCCCCGGGCGGGGACTGACCGCCGTGCAATGGAGAAAGCCGCCAGGGAGCGCAGGAGGCCGAAATCGGCGATTCGTGCAATCGTGGCTGGGAAATGGTGGCTCGGCGAGGATTGCAGGGTCGTGCATAGTTTTTCACTACTTTCCAAACAGGTTGACAAACGGTTGACAAAAATTTCAGTACCTTTGTCAACGAACAACGCATTTTTGGGATGGCTAAGATAACGGCCTCGCTCTCGTCGAAGGTGGACGGGCGAGGCAAATCGGAAATTCTGCTCCGCTTCGTAGGGGGCAGGGATCATATTTTCAGACTTCATAGCAGGCTGTTTGTCCCTCCGGCGAGATGGAAGGACGGCGCCGTCGTTATACCGCGCGTCGAGACCGACGAGCAGAAGGATCTGAAGAAGACGCGGGACCGACTGAAGGATCTGCAGGCATGGCTGCTGAACGAGTTCGACAGGGCGAGCAGCAGGGATATGTCGAGGGTGTGGATGCAGGAGGCCGTCGAGCGGTTCCACCACCCGGAACTGGGAGGGAGCGGCCGGGGGTCGTTCTTTCCTATCTTCCGGGAGTTCGTGAAGGCTAAGAAGGGCACGGTCAGCGTGTCGAGGATGAAGCGCTACGAGGTGACGAGGCGGAGCCTGGAACGGTGGGAGAAGGTGCGCCGGAGGCGCCTCGTGCTGGACGGGTTCACGAAGGAGGATGTGGCGGAGTTCGAGCAGTTCCTGCTGGACGAGCACGGGCTGGTCGACAAGAAGAAGTGGCGGGAGATGTACGGGAAGATGCCGAAGAAGGTGCTGCCGAAGGAGCGGAGCCGGAATACACTGCTCGACTACACCGGAGTGCTGCGGGCGTTCTTCCACTGGGCGAGGAACGAGGGGAAGACGACGAGCGACCCCTTTGCCGGGTATAGCATCGGGGATGGGCTGTACGGGACGCCGTACTATATCACGATCGAGGAACGCGAGAGGCTGTACGAGACGGATCTGAGGGACCGGCCGGAACTGGCCGCGCAGAGGGACGTCTTCGTCTTCCAGTGCCTGGTGGGGTGCCGTGTGGGCGACCTCGTGAAGTTCAGGAAGGGCGATATCGTGGACGGGGTGCTCGAGTACATACCGCACAAGACGAAGGAGGAGACGCCGCGGACGGTGCGGGTACCGCTGAGCGAGACGGCGAAGGAGATCGTGGCGAGATATGCCGGATTCAGGGGCGAGAAGCTGCTGCCGTTCATCAGTCCGCAGAAATACAACGAGGCGATAAAGAGGGCGTTCACCGCCGCCGGCATCACGAGGATGGTGGCCGTGCTGGATCCGCTGACGAGGGAGGAGGTGAAGCGGCCGCTGAACGAGATTGCGAGCAGCCACCTTGCGAGGCGCACGTTCATCGGGAACCTCTATAAGCAGGTCAAGGATCCGAACCTTATCGGCAGCATGAGTGGCCACTCTGAGGGGTCGAGGGCGTTTGCGAGGTACCGGGATATCGACGACGAGATGAAAAGCGATATCGTGCAGCTGCTGGAAGGAAAGAAGGGCGGTAAATAAATTTGGCGGTTTCGGTAAATCCGTTTACCTTTGTGTGCGAGTTGATCTGACCATCAAATCCAAAATGCGAGTGGGGCTGGCTGCGCCGTGAGGCGTGGCCAGTCTTTTTTATGCACCGAATATCCAGCCGCGACCGGTGAGGAGCCAGTCGGCCGAGATGCCGTACTGGAGGACGAGGACGGCGAACCACTCCGGGCGGATGATGTGGCGGGAGTGATCTGCGGCCTGCTTGTCGAAGTTGCGCCGGTCAGTGCCGAGTTCACGGCAGAGGCGCGACTGGTTTGTCTTGCCGAGCATCCGGAGCTCGTCGTAGGCCTGGAAAAAGCGGTCGGTCGGTGTGTCAGTGGCCATAGGATAGCTTCATAAAAGAGTCAAGGAGTTCGAGGGAGGTGTGGCCGATGGTCCGGCCGTCACGCTCGTAGAAGAAGACGACCGTCTTGTCGCGTCCATCGATGCCGACAAATGCGCTGAAGCCGGTGCGGGTGCACAGGTCCGGATGCTCGTCGGAGAAGCGTACGAGGTCGCGGAGGGCGCGGGCTGTCTCGGCGTAGGTCTCGTAATACGCCGCGTCGTGATCCGGCTGGAGACGGAGGGAGTTCAGGGCCTCGAAGGGCGAATAAAGGGGGCGAGGCTCGCTCGCTGAATGAACGACGATAGTGCTGGCCGGATAGTGGGCGCGAAGGTAGCGCTCGGCATCCCTGGAAGGACTGGAGCAGGCGGCGAGGAGAAAGAGCGCCGAGAGGATTACTGCCGCTTTGCCCATGCCTCGACGAGTGTTTTAATGATCGACTGCTGATCCTTGATCGTGGCCGAGAGGTCGGAAATCATCTGAACGAGTTCGGCAGGCACGAAAATGCCGTTTTCAGGACATTTGCCAGGGTTGGTAAAGGATTTACCGTCCGAGGGGTCGTTCGTCGAAATTTGGGGCGTTTCCTGCCCTTCCTGGGGCGATATCATCATCTCGTCCGAATTGCCTGTGAGGAAAGCGACGTTTATACGGGGGTCGAGGGCTGCGATGCGTGCCGGAAGATCTTTCGGCATCTTCTTTTTGCCGTTGATATACTGAGATAGCACGGTAACGTTTCCGTAGCCCAGTTCCTGGGCGATCTCTGCCTGCGTCTTCTTCGTTTGGCCCATCAAAAAGCGAAGGACGAGCCGGGCCCTTTCTGCGAGTGTCAAAACCATAATGCGAAAAATATCGGTAATTTTTTTACCAAACGTTTGCAAATGTCAGGTAAACGCTTTACCTTTGTTTGCAGAATTTGTGACCGCCGGTAAAAATTCCTTTTACAAAGGTAAAGCAAATTCGGCAACTGAACAATAGCAAATATTTGTAACAAACGCATTTTGGTCATGGAAACAATCTACTTAGTTAGGTCTCGCTGCCTGGGGGACAACAGTATTATTATCACCGGAGCCTTCCGCAGCTATGAGTCCGCGGTCGCGGAGAGGGACAGGCTCAATGAGAAGTGGGAAGGATTATTCGTTCACACAATCGACATCACAACCCTTGTTTAATCCGATAGACACACGCACTATGAAAGTCAGAAATCAACTCAACAAAATCAGGATCTCGCGCGAGCGGGCCATCGTCATCGCGATGAACCACAACTGCATCTCCCGCGAAATAGCGGAGCGGTACACCGACTCTGAGCTCAGAGAAGTTCTTCGCCATCTTCGTTTAACTCCTGGATTCTGAGCCATGAAAAAAAACTTCAAGACGCAGGCGATCGAGGTCGCCGTCAAGATTTGGGGGGCACTCTCCTTTATCGGAATGTTCCTCGTGGAGACGGAGGACGGCAGCTGCAAGCTGCTGCCCTTCTTCCTCCCGTCGGTCGTTTCACTGCTGCTCTGCTGCCGGGTGTTCGAGGTGCTGAGCAAGCGCGGATATTTCCAGGAGAAATGAGCGCGGTCGTGAAAGCGCCGAACAAGTGTCTTCGGTGCCAATGGTACAGCCGGGGGGGGGTATGCCAAAAACCCGACTGGGGCTGGTGCCCGATTCTGAGAAGTAAGTAACGAGCAAACACACACACGCACGATGGAAAATCAACTACAAGCGACATCCCTGGCGGGCCGTAAGGAGTACGTCCGAATCACGTGGACCGACAGGAAGGATCCCAAAATGCATCTCTGCTTTTGGGCTTTCAGCGACGAACAGTTCAGGCAGGGCCTGCGGGAGCAGGGACTGCTCGAAGGCTTTTACAGCGACGAGGTAAAGATCTACTCCGGAGGGGCCGGGCTCTATGGGACGAAGGAGGGGCTCGACCTATACTTCACCGACCTGAAGGAGATCACCGATGCGACGAGGGCCGAGGTTCAGGAGAAGTGCACGCCGCAGGACGTGTATGAGGTGGAGTACTACAACTACGAATGCATGTACGACTGGGACGGCGACCTTCGGGCGCTGGACAGGGTGCTGCACTGGTTCGGGCGCGAGGCCGTGCTGGCCGTGCAGCGCAGGGGGATGAACATGAGCATCGACACCGCGCTTGAGCGGCTGGAGAAAGGGGAATAACTCAAACCACAATACGAGAAATGAACAACGAAACGAAAACGCAAACGACGACGAGAGCCTTCCGGAAGGGACTTTCGGAAGTGAGGGTCAAGGATGTGCCGGCGGTGAAAGCCGAAATCATGGACATCCTGGGGGTGACCACGAAGCAGAGCTTCATCCGCTATGCCGACGGAAAGGTGGCAAACCTGGATGTCGAGAAGGCGAGGAGAATCGAGGCGGTATTCGCCCGGTACGGTATCGAAAACTGCTGGGGCGACTGATCGCTGGAGCCATGACACACGCACGAAAGAAGAAGATCCAGGAGCAGCGGCCGCTACCTACTGACCGGGTGCTGACACGGGCCGAGACGCGGATAGCGTGCGGCTACGTGGACGGTATGATCGGAAAGGAGATTGCGAGCACCTGCGGGGTGTCCTACAATACCGTAGTGAGGCACACCCAGAACATCTACGACAAGGCGGGGATCCGGAGGAGCACGAACGCGCTCGTCGCGTGGTTCCTGGCTACGAATTGCAGCCTCGACCTGAGCGAGTTCAAGCGGAGGCTGGGCGCCGTCATCCTGCTGCTGATAGTGTCCGTGCAGACGGTGTGTGCGGATCTGGACAACAGCCCGCTGCGGAGGTTCCCTTCGAGGAGGGCCGAAGTGCGAAGGGTGGCCGGAAGGAAGACGCGCCGGGAGGATGAAAACGGAACATTCACATTAACCATCTAACAAACACAAACGTATGAAAGAAAATCGATTCAAGACGAACGACCCCAGGAAGATGCTCGGCATGTACCTGGCCGTCGATGCGCGGAAGACCTGGAAGGAAGCCTTTGTCGACGAGGACACAGGGGAGGCGCAGGAGATCGAACGCAGCGAACTGATCATGGAGCGCGGTACGCTGCTGGACGCCGACAACGTCGCAAAGCTCCAGTTCTCGTTCCAGGCGGAGGAGCTGTCGGAGGTCGAGGTGTCCGACGTGCAGCGGAGCGCGAAGCCTATGGGGCCGGGCTGGTTCAAGCCGTGGAAGGTTACCGTCACGCTGGGCACGAAGACGATCGTGCTGCTGCTGTATGCGAGGAGCCTGGAAGGGGCCGTCGCCATCGGTGGCGAGTATGTGGAGCGGAACTACGAAGGGGGCTACACATTCGCTGCGGTGCAGGGTTTCAAGGACTGCATCTTCATCCAGCGCGAGTTCAAGGAGGAGACCGGGGAGGATGTCTTCGGCGGTGAGGTGAAGGAGATCGAGCGGGCGTTCTACCAGGCCGAGGTGTCCGTGATATGGATTTGGGACGAGTGGACGACGGACCGGCTGTTCGTGGTGCTGGCGAAGGACGTCGAGGAGCTTCGCGGACTGGTCGAGGACTGGGTGAGGGACTACGCCAAGAGGGAAAGGAAGCGGATGGAGGAGCAGGACGACACTGACACGGACAGCTACAAGCGCCTCGGATGCGACTTCGAACTGAGCGTAAAGAGCGCCACGAAGATCCCGTGCAACGCCACCGTGCCGATGGAGTTGTCGAAGGACTACTACGAGAGCCTGGAGGAGGAGGCGAAGGAGAAATGAACATCAGGATAAACAGGCTCGAGCTCCACAACTTCAAGGGGATGCTGGGCGACTACGAGGTGAGGCCCGACGGAGGGAACGCACGGATCGAAGGCGAGAACGGTGCCGGAAAGAGCACCGTCTTCGATGCGTTTACGTGGCTGCTGTTCGGGAAGGACCACCAGGGGCAGGACTGGACGAACTTCGACCTGAAACCGATCGACCCTAAGAGCGGTGAGCCGATCCACGGACTGGAACACTGGGTCGAGGCTGAACTGACGATCGACGGTGTGCGGAAGACGCTCCGGAGGGTGGTCACCGAGGACTGGGTGAAGCCGAAGGGCGAGACCGAGCAGGTGCTGAGAGGGCACGCGCAGAAGTTCTTCGTCGACGGTGTGGACACGGCCACGAAGAAGGCGTACGACGCCATCATCCACCAGTGGATCGACGAGGGCGTGTTCAAGATGCTGACGAACCCGCTGTTTTTCATCGACGACCAGTACACCGACTGGAAGACGCGGCGCAAGGCCATCCTCTCGCTGGTCGGTGAGAGCGCGGACAACGGGCTGCAGGAGCGCTTCGCGAATCTGCTGGCCGAGATGCGGGGCGAGCCGATGGAGCAGTTCAAGAAACGGGTGGCCGCTGAGAAGAAGGCGAACAAGGCTGACCTGGCAACCAGCACCGCGAACGTCGCCGCGTTCCGGAGGGCGCTGCCCGAGGAGGTGGACGCCGTGGCGCTGAATGAGGAAATCGGGAAGATAATTTCCGAAAGGGACGAGAAAATTTCCGAGGTGCAGGCAGAAATTTCCAGGATCGACGAAGGAATTTCCGATATCAATGCCGCGAACGAGGCGAAGAAGGCCGATATCGATGCCATTTGGAAGCGCATCTACGCTCTGAGGGCGCGGATGGATAAGCTCATAGCCGACGAGCAGAACGCCGCTCAAAACGTGAACAAGGCGATAAGGGAGCAGGAAGCCGCGGCGCGGGGTGATGTGTCGGATGCGAAGGCGAAGCTGGGCGAACTGGAGCGGAAGGTGCGGAGCGCAGAGGAGACACTCGCAGATCTGAAGAACGAAAGGACCGAGCATGCGCTGGATCTTGCGTCGCTGGGGAAGCGGTATTCAGAGGAGAGGGAGAAGGCCTTCGACGAGGAAGCCGAAGGCGTCTGCCCCACCTGTGGCCAGGCGCTGCCGGAGGAAATGGCCGAGGCGAAGCGCCGGGAGTTCATGGAGGCGCGGAAGGTGGCGCTCGGCAAACTGGCCGACAAGGCCGTGAGGGTGAAGGCGGATATCGCCGACATTGACAAGGTCATCGCCGGAAAGGTGGAACTGCTGGACGGGATGAAGCGCCAGCAGGCGGAGCTTCGGAAGAAGCTGGAGGCGGCAGAGCAGGCGCTGGCCGACCTCGGAGAGGTTGCGCCCGTCGACCTGGGCGTCATCGAGAAGGAGGTCCGGTCAAGCGACGTGTTCAAGAAGATGTACTACGAGGAGCTCGACCTGCAGAGCGAGGCCAGGAATGCCTCTGCGAAGACCGTGAGCACGAAAGACCTCGTGATGAAGCGCAAGGATGCCGAGGAACGGATCGGAATGATCCGAAGGGAGTATGACCGGAAGGTGCAGCCGCTGCGTGACAAGCTGGCTGTGAACGTCGAGCGCGAGCGGGTGCTGAAGATGATCGACGCCGAGGACGAGAAGGTGCGCCGCTTCGCCGACGAGGTGGCGAGACTGGAGCGGCTGGAGTTCCGGGCCGGCGAGTACGTGAAGGAGAGCATCGACGCCCAGGAGGGAGCCATCAACGCGCTGTTCCGGGTGGCGCGGTGGAAGATGTTCGACAAGACGATAGACGGCGGCATCATCGAGATGTGCGAGGTCACCACCGAGAAGGGTGTCCCCTATCGGTCTATGAACGACGCGAAGAAGATCCTCTGCGGCATGGACGTGATCCGGGTATTCAGCGAGCGTTACGACTGCATGGCCCCGATCTTCATCGACAATGCCGAGAGTGTCACGCAGAAGACTTTCGGCACGAAGGCGCAGGTCATCCGGCTGGTCGTCTCCGAGGGTTCCGACCTGATAATGTACAACGAATAAAAACCGAGTCCGTATGAGCCTGCGAGAAATGGCGGAAGCGTTCCCCGATATGTGCGTCACGATCCGGCTGGGCGACCTGATGGAGGCCAACGAGGCGCTGGTCAGGAAGGTCCGGGAGGAGGTCGAGGCGGAGACTATGGAGCGCGAAAGGGTATGGGGCTGCAAGCTGATACCGAAGGCCGAGGTCAAGGCGATGCTCGACGTGTGCGACACCACGCTTTGGCGCTGGGAGAACGAATACGATTATCTGAAGCCCGTCCGCTTCGGTGGAAAGACTTTCTACCGGGAGCCGGATATCAACGCGATTATCGAGGCCCATACGGACGGAGGCGAGAAAAAACCACAAACGCATTAAATCATAACAAAATGGGACAAAACAATCAACCGCAGGTGGCCGTGGCCACCGTCCAGAAGGCTGGCTCCGAACTGGCCAGCTTCGTAGAGTACAAGAACCGCCTCACGCAGAGCGTGCTGAACAAGATCGGCGAGCTCAGGAAGGGAGGCATCACCGTTCCGGTGGGATATTCCGCCGACAACCAGATCTACCTGGCGTTCCTGAAGCTGACGGGGATGCAGGCGAAGAACGGCAAGCCGATGCTGTCGCAGGTGACGCCGCAGAGCGTGGCGAACGCCCTGCTGAACATGTGCATCAAGGGGCTGAGCATGGAGAAGGGGCAGTGCACCTTCATCCAGTACGGGAACGAGGTGCAGCTGCAGCAGGAATATCACGGGACGATAGCGCTGGCGAAGCGCTACGGCGCCGGAGACCCGCAGGCGCAGGTGATCTACGCGGACGACGTGTTCGAGTATGAGATCAACCCCACGACCGGAAAGAAGCGGGTGCTGAAGCACGTGCAGAAGCTGGCAAACATCGATAACGACAAGATTGTCGGGGCGTGGTGCCTGGTTCCGTATGAAGGTCGCCCGGACCTGGATCCGAAGGTCGAGATCATGACGATGAAGGAAATCAAGCGGAGCTGGATGCAGGGACCGACGAAGGGCGAGAGCCCCGCGCACCGGAACTTCCCCCAGGAAATGGCAAAGAAGACCGTCATCGGAAGGGCTTGCAAGCTGTTCATATCGACGAGCGACGACGCCGGAGTGTACGACAACTCCCAGCCGCCGGAGTGGCAGGAGACGCACGTCGAAGGCGAGGCGAAGGCCAATGCTCAGGAAGCCGTGTTCACCGAGATGCCGCAGGCCGCACCGACAGCAGAGGCTGTGCAGGAGGCGGTGGAGCATCCCGAGATGCTGGACGAGGAGACCGGGGAGGTGAAGGAGCAGCCGGAGGATTTGAGGCCGAAGCCCGAGGAGCAGCGGAAGCAGATGCCGCAGCCGCAGATGCAGCCGAGGCAGGCTCCGAAGCCGCAGGCGCAGGCCGCAGGGATGGCCGGAGGCGAACCAACGCTGGGCGATGACTTCTTCAAGGTATAGGACATGAAGCTCACCGTACTATCGAGCGGAAGCGCCGGCAACGGCTACGTTCTCGAGGGCAGAAACTCCGCACTCCTGATCGAGTGCGGGGTATCGCCCGAGAGGATGATCCAGGCCACGGACTTCCCGCTGTCGAAGCTGGCGGCATGCCTGGTCAGCCACGAGCACGGAGACCATGCCGCCTACGTGGCGCGATACCAGTCGCTGGGGCTGATGGTCTATGCGAGTGAGGGGACGTTCAGGGCGCTGGGCGGCAAGGCTGCGTTCCCGGCGAGGGGCGGAAACTTTCTGAGGCCGATGACAGTGCGCCGCTTTGGCGAGTGGGTGGTCAAGCCCTTCGACGTGGTGCACGATGCCGAGGAGCCGCTGGGATTCATTATTGAACACCCGGAACTGGGCAGGATGCTGTTCGTCACGGACACGAAATACGTGAAGTACGGCTTTCGGAAAGAGAGGCTCGACCATATACTGGTGGAGGCTAACTACAGCGACGAGGTGCTGGACGAGAACGTGGTCGGGGGATTGATCGACGGCAAGAGGGCGGCGCGGGTGAGGGACACCCACCTGTCGCTGCGTGCCGCATGCGAACTGGCGCAGGCGAATGAGACGCCGGCCCTGAAGACGGTCGTCATGATACACTTGTCAAGCCAGAACAGCCGGGTCGTGGAATTTGCCGAGAGGATGCGCAAGGCGGTCTTCCTGGCCGATGTCTACGTGGCCAGGGCTGGACTGACTATCGAACTGAATAACGACGTAATATAGCGAGGAAACGATGAAAGAAGGCGGCAACTATTTTCCGCACGACTACGGCGCGAGGAACGACCCGAAGCTGGTCGAACTGCAGATGGAGATGGGGGGCCAGGGGCTGGCCATTTGGTGGTGCCTGGTCGAGATGATCTACGAGAACGGGGGTTACTATCCGAGGAACTTCAAGTCGATTGCATTCAGCCTGCACTGGGCGACCGCGGACGAGGTCCAGAAGGTGGTCGAGGGGTTCGAGCTGTTCCAGTGGGACGACGAGAAGTTCTGGAACAACTCGGCGCTGGGGCGGATCGAGAAGCGTAAGAAGATCTCGGAAATCAAGGCCGGTGCCGGCAGGCGAGGAGGACTTCAGAAAGCTGCCAACCGCGCTAACAGTGATAGCGACCAGGATAGCACGCCCGTAGCAGATGCTAAGCATTTGCTTGACGGATGCTTAGCAGACGGTGTAGCAGTGCCAGCGCCAAATAAAGAAATAAATAATCAAATAAATCAAAGAAATTTCTCTATACCGCCGACCGCGGCGGAGAGAAAGAGACTTTTTGAAATTTTCTTTTTTGAGAATTTTAGAAACCCCACCCGCGAGGTCGGGAGGTTTGTCGACCACTATGCCGCGAGGGGATGGATCTTCAGCGACGGAAAGCCGGTCGTAGATATGTTCGCAGCAGCGAAGAACTGGAAGCCCGAGGACGGGCTGAAGAACCGCTATCCGGGCGAGTTTATATCGTGGTACAAGATGGTCGTGAACGGCGCGAACGGACGGTTTGAGGGCCGGCCGTGGATGGTGCAGGATCTTGTGCTCGTACAGGTGCACAACCGATGCCTGGATCTGACATACAAGACGCGCGGCGAGTGTGCCGCCGTGAAGGAGTTCGTGCAGGGGAACAGCCTCGACGCCGGATGGGAAATCAAATGGAATTGGCGGAACGAATAGGAGGACGGAAATGATGGACGAGATACTTAAACGGATGACCGGCACGAAGGTGCTGGCGGTGGTCGGGGAGATAGGCCGCGAGAAGGAGGAGGCGCACCGCTTCCCTACCCACGCGCTGTTCATTGAACTGAAGAACAGGACGAAGCTGCCGGAGGCGGATCTTCTGGAAGTGCTGGAAGACCTGGAGGCGCGGGAGATTATCGAGACCGGCCGGACGCTGAATGATACTTTCATAGCGCTGAGACAATGAGCGACCAGGTAAATGCGATCCTGACCGCGAAGGACGTGGAAGGGATCCGGGAACGTCTGAGAAAGATACAAGCCCTCTCGAAGGGCGGAAACAGGGTGCATGAGCAGTGCCGCATGGTGGCTCAGACCCTGAGCAAGGGCCAGCGGAAGGTGGCCCGCATGGAAAGGAAAGATCAACAATCAAAAATCACACGCAACGATGTCTGAAGAAATCAACAAAAAAGAGGCCCCGGCCAAGGAGCCGGAGACCATCGAGAAGTGGCTGCGAGGCCGTCTCGACGAGATGGCGAACACCGACCCGGTGTTTGCCGAGAAGCTGGATGCACCCAACAAGTCCGTGGAGGAGTGCCTGAAGTATATCCAGGGTGAGGTTTATCACAAGTATATCCAGGGCAAGCAGCACGGCTCGAGCGCCGTGGGGATGCCGAGCCGCGAGGAGGTGTTCGGCTGGGCGGTCCACTACTATGACGAGGAGAAAGTCGAGATCCGGAAACTGCCGGCCGGGACCGCCGTGTCGGCGGAGGCTCCCAAGCTGTCGAAGGCGGAGCTCGAGAAACTGAAGAAGCAGGCCGAGGAGAACGCGCTGAAGCGCTACGAGGAGGAGGAGCGGAAGAAGATCGAGGAACGGGAGAAGGCCCGCAAGAAAGCGGAGGCCGAGAAGAAGAAGGCCGAGCGGGAGAAGAAGGAAGCCGAGCGGAAAGCCGCCGGCGAGATGTCTCTTTTTGACCTCATGAGCCTATGAAACCGCGGACGAAGATAGAGAAGCAGTTCGCAGAGTGGGCCGGGAAGCTGCCGCCGCTGGACGAGAGGCGCAAGGAATGGGCGAAGCGGCTGTTCAAGCCGCAGGCCCTGTACTATTCCAGGAGGGGGAACAACTGCGAATTTTGGTGCCAGTGCTGCGGCCACATCGAGCCGACGCTGGGCAAGTGGCTGCTGACTGACTGCGGCATCGAAAATTGGGAGTGCCCGGCATGCGGCGCAGACTGCGAGGTGCTGCCTCAATACAGTGGAGGGTTCGGACATAACTACAACCCGAGGACGAGGCAATACAGCAAGGCGCCGAGCAACGTGCGCCTCGTGACGCTGGTGACCACGTTCAAGGGGGTACAGGTGTTCAGGACTTTCGAAGTAACGCGGCACAACTCGCGTCGGGAGAACGACGAGCGCGGAAGATGGAGGACAAACCCGACCGAATATCTCTACGAGGAAGTATTTCAGAACTGGGTGCTCGAGAGCGGAAGGGAGATCATTACGTCGAGGGGCTACGGCCGGAGCTTCTCCGGCTTCCAGTGGCACTATGGCAGCGACTGGGGTGTCAACCACCATAACGGCCACTGCGGAGGGCAGTACGTGTTCGAGGATGTCTACGAGGTCGCCGATAACTTCTTCTTCCCGGGGAAGCGGCTACTGCCCGTACTAAGGCGGAACGGGATGTCGACGCGGTTCATCGGATTGCGCGGCGTGGATCCGGCGAAGATGGCCGTGCGGCTCCTGACCGACAACCGCTTCGAGGAGGTGGTCAAGCTGGGGCAGCTTCCGCTGGCGTGGTTTTTCCTGGAGCAGCCCGCAGGACTGGTGAACGGCGTCATCCATGCGATCAGGATCTGCAGCAGGATGGGGTACAAGGTCCAGGATGCAAGAGCGTGGGTCGACTACGTTGACGACCTGGAGTTCCTGGGACTGGACACGCACAGCCCACACTATCTCTGCCCGAAGGATCTATACAAGGCGCACGAGAGGACGACGCGGAGGCGCGAGCGCATCGAGGAGCGCCGGAGGGAGGAGGAACGAGCCCGAGAGGCGAAGAAGTGGGAGGAGCGCTACGCCGTGGCGAAGGCTCCGTTCCTGGGTATCGTCTTCGGGGATGATGCCGTCACGATATCGGTGCTGCAGACGGTGGAAGACGTGAGGCTGGAAGGGAAAGCGATGCACCACTGCGTCTTTGCAAACGGCTATTACAAGCACCACGACCGCGTCCTGCTGAGTGCGAAGGATATGGAGGGCAACCGGCTGGAGACGATCGAAATCGGGCTGGATCCGTTCAAGGTGCTGCAATCGAGAGGGCTGCAGAACCGGCTCACCGAAAAGCACGACCAGATCGTGGCCCTGTGCAACGCGAATATGAATCTTTTCCGCAGGGCGGTGCCCCGGATGACGGTGCCGCTTCATCTTGTCGGAGAGAACGCGAATTTTTATAGAGACTAACAACCCAATCACAAAACACTATGATACGCATTTTTATTGTTGAGCCTATGACTGGCGAACTCCTGACGGCCAAGGAGTGGAAAGAAAAGGCCGGAAAAGATGTAAAGAACGCCGAGCACATTGTTATCGTCCCCGAGGATGGTACTCCAGCTTTCATGATCCCCAAAAAGACACTGGGCGAATTTCCCTGGAAGGAGGCGAAGAAGAAAGTTGCGGAGGAACTATTCAGGCTGGAAGGCGAGGAGGTTCCGGAAAGCCGCGGAGGGCTGCCGACGCGGAAGCAGTTCATAGACATCCGCGACGCACGTAGCTGCGGGCTGGAACAGGTGCTCGAACTTATCGGGGGCGACCAGCTGCTAAAGAACCTCCGGAACGGCGAATGGTTTTGGACCTCCGAGGTATGGATCCCGGCCGGGACGAGTGCGGAAGACTGGTCGTCGTCGCGGTACGACGCGTACTACGCTTGGTTCAGCTACGGCAGCTTCGGTTACGCGAACTACGGCAACTACGTGGGCAACACGAACCTGGCGCTTCCCCTCCTGCTTTACGATTTCCGCGAAGCGAATGTTTAATCTTTTTTTCTTTGGCCGAGGGCTGTGTCTCTGACCAGCCCCGGCCTTTTGAAGCGAAAAAGACGCAGAAGATGAAAGGGCCGTATCGACAGCCACGCCCTGGCGAGGTGTTCTGGCTGTTTAGAGATAAGCTGCACTACATTGGTGTCGCTGAAAGCCGAGAGGACAGGGTTCATGTGTTTTGGGCCTGGAATAAGTGGAAGCGCCGCCGCTGGTACAAAACCATGCCGGATTGGGATTTGGAAATGGCGTGGGAGTATATGAGAAAAACAAGCAAAAAAGTATGAAAAGACTACGAAACGCAGTTGCCAATATGCGTAAATGGCAAAAGGAGTATTTCAAGACCAAGACGAAGGAGGCTCTGAACCAGTCGAAGAAGTATGAACGCGAGGTCGACAAGCTGCTGGCCGAATATGGTGAGCGGAGCCTGTTCACCGAAGATGAGCGAGACATCGATACGCTTTTTGAGGCATGGCAGAAGGAGTGGGAGGAGGCAGGACGCCCGCCGCTTACCTGGGCGACCGTCGATTATATGGTCTACAAAGCGTTCAAGATGGGGACCGAGTTTAAGCTGCCGGAGTGGCATACTGCGGCGTTCAGCCAAATTGGTGGCTATATTGTCATGACGAAACTCGGCCCGATGTACACTGACCATGTGGAGATGGGGCAGAAATTTCTGAGGATCAACGAACTATTTCTTTGCCCAGGCTATGATAAAAAAGACTAACACGATGACGCGAGACGCGTATCTCGACCTGCTGGCCAGGCAGGAAGGAGAGAAGAAACGAAAGCGAAGGACCGACCACGCAGAGAGTGACCTGCAGCGCTCCTGCGTGAGCTGGTTCAGGATGCAATACCCGGCCGACGCGCTGATGCTGTTTGCGGTTCCCAATGGTGGGGGCCGCTCGGTCGTAGAAGCGGGAATCATGAAGGCGGAGGGCGTGACCGCCGGCGTGGCTGACCTGCTGCTGCTGGAGGCCCGGGGCGGCTGGGGGTGTCTCTGCATCGAGATGAAGACACGGAAGAAGTGGAGTCGTCAGAGGGAGAGTCAGAAGGCGTGGCAGGAGGCTGCCGAGAGGGCCGGAAACCGCTACGTGGTCTGCAGATCTTTCGAGGAGTTCTGCTCGACGGTGGCCGACTATATGGCCCTCCCCCGGTGTTCGAGGGTGGTCGTGAAGGGGTCCGAACTGCTGGACATGATTGGGGCCGCGAAGGCCAAAACGAACAAGAAATAGGGAAAATCGCACGAAAAAGGTCCGTTTTGGAACGTTTTTGCGGCGAATTGTTACGCGAAAGTGCGTATCTGATACGCGGTTAACGAAAATTCATATAACTTTGTAAACGTCAAAACACTTGTAAGCATGGACAATAACACGTTTCGGAAGTGGATATCCTGGAAGAAGGAGCAAGCCCGGAAGGATCTTGCGGGCGATGAACTGGACGAGCAGGGCCGGAAAAGCTGCGAGTCGGCTCTAAAGTGGCTCGAGGAGGCCGAGCGGATGGCGAGGTACACCGCCGGGCCAGCGTTCCGGAGGTTCAGGAAGGACTACGAGCGGAGACTGGCACGGGTGGGGCCGGAAAGGCTGGCCATCTATGAGGCGGAGGGGGCGGCGCTGAAGTGACACACGCAGAAAGATGGAACCACACGTACGACATATCTCTGAGCGCGAGTTCGCGGAAAACCTGGACCGGCATCTTCGGAAGCTGGCCCAGGCGATTGCTTTTAGCGGGCTGAGCCTGTCGGAGATCGCGAAGGGTACGAGGATGAAGTGGGACACCGTCTACGCCGCGAGCCAGAGCAGGCCCGTGAGGATGGAGAACGCGGAAAGGATCCGCTATTTCCTGAAAGTATATCGAGAATCAAATACAAAGAACGATGAAAAAGAGCGACCTACAAATCCCGCTGGCAAGGCTCCAGCTTAATGCCGGCCAGCTGTCTTGGCTGCCGAAGAACCCGCGGCAGTGGACGAAGAAGCAGATGGCGAAGATGATTGCTTCGCTCGACGAGGATCCCGACTTCATGGAAGACCGCCCTCCGCTGGTCGTGCCGCTGGCGATGGAGGTGGAAGGGTCGGAGGACTTCGTCGTTTTTGCGGGAAACGAACGCACCCAGGGCGAGAAGGAACGGAAGAAGGTCACGGAGCTTCGGTGCGTGGTCTATGTCCCGGAGACCGAGGAGGACTGCGAGACGATAATCCGGAGGGCGTGGAAGGACAACGGCCACTACGCCGACTTCGACTGGGACATCACCGCTAACGAGTGGGACGAATACGTCGACAAGCTGGATGACTGGGGCATCCCGATTCCGAGTTCCTGGAGCAAGGAGACGAACCGGCTGTCGGAACTGAAGTTCGACACGCCGTACTACCAGCCAATCCGGAAGCCGGAGATCAAGCTGCTGGACTGCGTGAACCTGGAGAAGTTCGAGGCGAAGGTGAAGGCGCTGGACGAGTATGACCTGACCGAGGAACAGAAGGCGGTTCTGAAGCTATTCGCTTACCGGTTCATTAAGATCGACTTCGAGAACGTGGCCAACTACTACGCGTTCAATGCGAGCGAGGAGGAGAAGAAAGCCATCGAGCGGCTGCGGCTGGTGCTGACCGACGGGACGCTGAAGGGGTTTGTCGAGGACGAACTGCTCAATATCATGAACCTGACGCCACTGGACGAGGTGGAGGAACGCGAGGAGGGTTCCGAGGAATGATACGGAGCGACGACCTGGTGCCGGTGTTCATACCGAGTTACCACCGGCCAGACAACGTGAAGACGGCGAAATACTTCGTCCGGCAGGGATGGGATCCGAAGAAGATCTACGTCGTCATCGACACCGAGGCCGACGACAGGGCCGAATACGAGGCCAACTGCAGGGTGCTGGGTGTCAACCTTCGGATATTCGACATCGAGGAGGGACGGCGGCGCTTCGACTTCGTGCACCGAGCCAGCGTGAGCAGGAGGGCTGCGGGGCTGGCGAGGAACTGCTTCTACGAGATTGCGGAGGCCGAGGGCATCGACTTCTATTGCGTAATAGATGACGACACGCGCGACTATCAGGTCCGGCCTACCGGGAAGTATATCCGCCAGGCCAACGGCGAGGACATCGCGGCAGTGTTCTCCGGTATCAGGGACTGGATGCGGAAGCGGCATATCGGATGCTGGGGACTGAGTCAGACGGGCGACCTGTACGACCGCTACTACAAGCTGATCCGGCGGAAGGTGATGAACACAACGTTCTACGACACGCGGTTCATATACCGGGGGGAGCGTGGCGTGCAGGATGACGATACGAGCCAGTTCGTGGGGATAATGAACGAGGGGTACTTCACCGGTTCGATGGGGTCGGGGCTGATTCTGAGCCAGACCCCTTCGGCTACAAGCAGGGGGGGGCTCACCGACCTTTATCACGAGTGCAAGCTGCTGAACAAGGCGCTCGTCACGCCGATACAGTTCCCGTCCTGCATAAGGGCCGAGAAGCAGATGCGGAACGGAGGGAGGCTGCACCACCGGATCCAGTACCGCTACCTCTACCCTTGCCTGCTGAGAGGCGAGCGCGACAACATCGCCTGGGATGCGTACCCGGAGGACGGGAAGTTCACCAACGAGCCGAAGCGGAAGGAGGAAGGGCGCGATGAATGACGAGAACCTGGTACGGAATGAGGAACGAACTCCGAGCGAGCGCCGAGAACTGGCGTCGAAGGCCGGCAGGGCGAGCGGAGCAGCCCGGAGGAAGAAGCGCGACCTGAAGGGCGTCATCAAGATGCTGCTCGATGGGGAGATCACGAACAAGAAGGGCGAGACGGCCACGCGGCGCGAAGTGATGGCAATCTCATTGATCGACAACGCGATGCGGGGGAACGTGAAGGCGGCGAAGCTGGTGGCCGAGCTGTCCGGGGAGGTGCCCGACAAGAAGATCGAGGCCGCGTTGGCAATGTCCGGAGGCAAGAAGAAGGGCAACCGTCCCGTAGTGATCCAATTCGTGGATGCAGGCGACGATGGCTGTGGTCAAGATAAATAAGAAATTCGAGCCGCTGTTTAGGCCGATTCCTGGGGTGCGCTACTACATCGTGACTGGTGGGCGTGCTCCGGGAAAATCTTTTGCCGTGGCAACGGCCGTGAATCACCGGACCTACGACAGCAGCCATAACGTGCTGTTCACCCGCTATTCGATGGTCAGTGCCGATATCTCGATCATCCCGGAGTTTACTGAAAAGATGGAGATCTGCGGGAACCGGTCCGACTTTGACACGGCCAGGGACGAGATCGAGAATCTGATTAGCGGCAGCACGATCTACTTCAAGGGCATCCTTCAGAGCCGGAAGAATAACGATGCGAGGCTGAAGTCCGTGCAGGACGTGGCGCTGTGGGTGCTGGATGAGGCGCAGGAACTGACGGACGAGAAGCAGTTCGACATTATCGACTTCAGCATCCGTACGAAGGGGGCGAAGTGCGAGGTGTGGCTAGTGCTGAACCCTACGGACGTGAATCACTGGATATACAGGCGGTTCTTCAAGGAGATGGGCGTCGCCGATGACTTCAACGGAGTCGTGGGCGATGTCTGCTATATCCACACGACATACCTGGAGAACCTGGAGAACTTGGACGAGACGTTTATCGCTCAGGCCGAGAAGATGAAGGCGAAGAACTACGAGAAATATAAGAACGTCTTCCTCGGGTACTGGGAGCGGTTCAGTGCCGGCGTGATCTTCCAGAAGTGGGTGCAGAGCATGGAGGCCGAGAGGATGACGAGACGGGGCGACTGCTGGTATGGCATCGACTGGGGCTTCAGCAACGACCCCACGGCCATCGTGCGGATATGGAGGGACGCGGACACGGAGGTCGTGTACTTGTGCCAGGTATGCTACAAGCGCGGGCTGCTGATCGCCCAGATAGCTGATATCCTCCGCGCGGACATGGAGGTCTGCGGGAGCAGCGCGAGCCTGATCTACTGCGACCCCGCGAGGCCGGAACACATCGCGGAGCTTCGGAGGGTATACAACCTGGACGCGGTGCCGGCTGTGAACAAGGACAAGCCCGGACGGGTGGACTGGGTGAAGGGCTGCGACATCGTGTTTTGGGGTGATGACATCGAGGAGGAGCGGAGCACGTATTCGTATCTCCCCTCGCCCGTGGATCCGGAGCAGTTCACGAACGTGCCGCAGGACGGTGGCGACCACCTGATGGATGCCGCGAACTACGGCGTTTGGACGCATTTGCATCGACTGGGTGTGCCGAACTCCCTGGGGCAGTCGTGATGCAATCGGGAAAAGATGGAGAGCGCAAAGCGGTGCGGATTAGGGAGAAAGCCCCATATTTGTTTGCAAATCGATTTTCGTTACGACTATGGTTTGGATATCCAAGAAGAATTTGGCGGCCCTGGAGCAGGAAAGGGCCGAGCTTGCCGAGCAGGTCAAGGGGTACTATGAGAACAGCGAAGGCGGGGACAATGTGAACCGCTACTTCAAGGCGATTGCCGCCCAGCTGCAGGGGTTCGACATTCCGAGCGCGTTCGGCGCTCTGAACCGGAACAAACTGAAACTATGCTACGAGACGTGCGGCCCGGTGTTCGGCATCGTGAACAAGATTGCGAAGGCTGTGGGTGACATGTTCCCGTACCTGGAACTGCAGGAAAGGAAGACCGGGAAATACGTCGAATCGCACTGGGTGCTGGATCTGCTGGCGAAACCGAATGACAGGTACAGCACGCGGCGCTTCGGCTTCTCGTGGGCGGTGAACCGGCTCGTCTATGGGGATGCGTTCACGTACACGCCTCCTGGAATCGGGAAGAACTACGGCGAATGCACGGAGATGTATCTGATACCAGGCCAGAAGGTGGGCGTGAAGAAAGGCGGCTACAAAAAGCCGATGGAGGGCATCGAGGTGACTGGCGGCGGAGAGACTGATATCATCAAAACGGAGGAGTTTTTCGAGAGTTTCAACTATAACCTGGACGATACAAGCTTCTACGGCTACAGCCCTCTGCTGGCGGCGGCCTTGTATCTGAGCATCATCGACCGAGGTATGAAGCGCGAGGACACCAGCCTGAAGAACGGAGGCGTTGCGAACATCGTCAGCCCCGCGAAGGACAACATGGGCGTGATGCCGAAGGATGCGGACACCGTGGAGGAGAAGTTCAACAAGAAGGACAACACCGGGAAGACCGTCGCCGTGCGGATCCCGATCGAGGTGCACCAGCTGGGCAACGCCCCGGTGGATCTGAACATCCTCGAAAGCCACAAGGAGGCCGTCACCGCCCTGTGCTTCGTCTACGACATCCCCGTGGATCTCTACTACGGGCAGGCCAAGTATGAGAATCAGAAGGAGGCCAAGAAGGCGCTCTACGAGAACAACGCGATACCGATGGCCAACGAGTTCGCGGCGGATCTGCTGAACCACTTCGACCTGGCGAAGGAGTACACGCTGACGGTGAACACCGACCGGGTGGATGTGCTGAAGGATGACGCCGCCGACGTGCTGGACAACCTGGCGAAGATGCACGCCACGCTGAACGAGATGCGGGAGGCGTACGGCTATGAGCCGATCGATGAGGACTGGGCGAACAAGCCGATCTTCAGCATGGCCACGATGTTCGGAGCCGAGCAGTTCGACCTCCAGGAGCCGACCGAATAGGATGCCGGGCAAGAGACGCATATCGACCGCCGAGAGGCGCCACCAAGATTACCTTCGCCGTAACGGGCTGAAGGTTTCTTCGGTTTATGGCAAGAGGTTGGCGAAGGCGAGGCGCGGAGAGCTGCGCCGAGTGCTGGACCTCTGCGAGGAGGTGGGGAGCATCGAGCAGGTGCCGGACGTGCTGGACGGTGCGCTGAACGAGAGCGGCTACCTGCTGGACTGGTGGCAGGGGCTGTGGACTTCCGCCGGGGTGCCGATGGCGAAGGCTACGGCGCAGGATCTGAGGCAGGCGAAGGCTGCTGCCGAGACGGATATTTGGCTGGCCACGCTCCGGAGGTATGCGACAGCGAGGGCTGGAAGCAACATCGTGATAGTGTCGGGTACGTGGAAGACGAGCCTCGTGAACCTGGCCCGCAGCCTGATGGAGGAGGATCTGACGGCGGGCATCGAGAAGCTGACGAAGAAGATCTACAAGCGCTATTGTGCGACGCTGGAAAAGTGGCAGGTCCGGAGGATTGCGCAGACGGAGGCGATGATCGGGATGGCTGAAGCCGCCGACACCGCCGCGAAGACGCTGGACGTCGGTTTCACGAAGCAATGGTGCATCAGCGGACTGGGGAACACTCGCCCGAGCCATGAACTGGTGGACGGCGTGGAGGTGGACGAGAATGAGCCGTTTTCGCTGCCAGGGGGCTTTCTGATGTACCCGCACGACACGAGCATGGGGGCTGACGCGAGCGAAATCATCAACTGCGCTTGCGCTTGTATCCGGCGCCCGAAATAGGTGTCTGCCAAAAAGTTGGAGAGCAGGCCGCGTATCTGATACGCAATCGCCGATTATCTTTGTGTGCAAATCAGTGCACACGATGAAAAGAACACCGTTCAAATTTGAGTTGAAGGGAGGCCCGGCTGAATGGCTGGAGAGCAAGTTCAGCCTGGCAAACCTGGAGGTGAAGGAGGCCGCGCCGGAAGGCGGGGCCATTCTGCATATCAAGGCCTACGCACTGGCGTTCGGCAACGTGGACGCCTGGGGCGACATCATTGAGGCCGGAGCGTGCGACGACTTCCTGAAGTCCGCGGATGCAGACCGGATGGCGCTCTGCTGGCAGCATGACCGCTCGACCGTGATCGGCAAGATCACCGCGAAGGGGGTGGATGACTACGGCATGTGGATCGAGGCCGACATCCTGCCGACGACCGCCGGCAACGATGCTGCGATACTACTGAAGTCCGGCGCCGTGAAAGAGTTCAGCATCGGCTACAGGGCGACGAAATACCGCTGGGAGAAGCGCGAGGGCTATGACTATGACATCCGCGTGATCGAGGCCCTGACGGTCTATGAATGCAGCCCCGTGACGATTGCAGCCAACCCGGCTGCGATTGTGGTTTCCGCCAAGAGCCTGGGACATGAGGCCGAGGCCCCGAAGGAGGAGAAGAAAGACAACACATCACACCAAAACAAACCGAATATGACACCTGAAGAGATCAAAGCGATGCGCGAGAGCATCGAAAAAGCTGCTGCCGAGAAAGCGGCCGCAGAGCTCAAGGCCAAGATCGACGAGATCAAGGTCCAGCAGGAGACGATCGACGCTCAGGAAAAGAGCATCGACAATCTCGACAAGTCCATGAAGGCACTCAAGGCGAAGATGGACGACCTCGAAAAGCAGAAGACCATCACCGACTTCAAGAGCGCGTTCCGCGTCGCCCTGGAGGAGAAGAAGGATGAAATCAAGGCCGCGTTCGACGACAAGAAGGCGAACTTCAGCCTCGAACTGGAACTGAAGACCGTCTACGACATCAGCACCGGCACGACGACCATCAACCCGAACAACCGTCTGAGCGTGGCCGACGATCCGAAGATCTACGCCGCTGTCCCGGTGGCCAACGCCTTCCTGGTGGCCTTCGGCATCCGCCCGAGAACCGCCAACAAGCTTGGCTGGATTGAGTCCACCCAGCAGAACGGCGCGGACTATGTGGCCGAGCTTGCCCAGAACACCAACAAGAGTGACGTTTCGTTCGTCGAGAAGTCCCGCCAGTTCGGCAAGATCGCGCACACGATGCGCATCTCGACTGAGTTCGAGGACTGGTTCGAGCAGCTGTACAACTACTGCGTGAACGAGGGTGTCCGTATGATCAGCGCCAAGCTGGACAACGAGATCTACGCAGGTCTCGGCAACGACACCGCCAACGCTGGCACCGGCGCGTCTCCGAACAAGATCTACGGCCTGAAGCACTACGCCACCGAGTTCAGCGCTCTGGGCACTTACCAGGATGCCACCGTCGCCGACGTGCTGTTCGACGCCGCCATGCAGATTGCGAAGGATGGCTTCAACGCCAATGTCGCGTTCGTCACCTGGGCAACCTACGCCACGCTCCGCGGCCTGAAGGATGCCAACGGTAACTATATCTTCGACCAGGCCCGCAACCAGCTGGGCAGCCTGAAGATCTACCCGAGCACCCGCCTGTCGAGCGGCGAGGCCCTCGTGGCCGATACCACCGTGGTCGAGATCTATGCCGGCAACGGCTATGAACTGGAGTTCATCCGCAACGGCCTGTACGACGCCTACGACGTGTACTTCCGCAAGGCCGCTCAGGTCAAGGTGGCAACGCCGAACCTGAAGGGCCTGCGCTACATCGCCGCGCTGGCTACGAGCCAGGCTGCAATCAATGTGGCTGGCCCCATGACGAAGATTGCCGGAACCGTGGACACCACGAAGGGCGCTATCAAGACCGACGAGGTCGAATAAGCAGCCTCGGACCAAAACCCTAACCAAGACCGCCTGCGGCTGTTCCCCTGTGAGCCGCCGCAGGCTTTCTTAAACCCCAAACCGAAGAAGACGATGACGAAACTTACGATACTGAATGTCGAGCAGCAGATCCCGCTGTCGCTGCTGGAGGAGTTCAAGCAATACGCCAGCATGCCGGACTCGAGCCGTGATGCCGTGCTGCGAGGGCTGCTTCAGAGCGCTATCCTGAGAGTGCAGGAGTATGGGGATAAGGCGCTACTGAAGTGCAAGGCAAGGCAGATTTCGGAAATGACGGAATCGGGCGTTATACGGCTTTATCTCGGCGGGGGTGATGTGGAAGACGTCAAGGACACGATCTACGGAATTAGCGTGCCTTACGATGCCTTGCCGGGCGGCAAATTGAGAATCCTCGCAGCGTGCTCCGGTGTCGAGGTGACATTCGAGACAAAGCCCGAGCCCGGCGAGCTGGAGAGGGCAAAGGCCACCGTGCTGAGATATGCGACGGCGCTGTTCGACGGTGACAACACGGAAGTTCTAAACTCGATACTTAACGAGGTGCTATGACGTGGAAGGGAAGACTACGGGAGGCGAAGGGGGCGCGGAGGTATAACGACCGCGTCACCCTGGTGCGCTACCCTGCCGTGGAGGACGAGTTCGGGCACGTGCGGTTCGGTGATCCCGTGAAGGTGCTGGACGTATTCGCGGAGGTCCGGCAGATGAGCGCCACGAAGACCATGCTCACCTTCCAGCAGGCCGACGTGGTGGGCGTGGATCTCGAATTTCGGAAGCCGGCGAAGGAGTTCAACGGCGCCGTTTGGAGAGGCCATGCGATACACTTCCCCACCCCGGAGATACTGGATGACCGGGGCCGGGTCGTAAAGATCTCCGGCTGGTACCAGGTGGATGCCCCCGCGATGGAGCCGATGCCGGAGCCTGAAACCACGAGCGCGGCGCAGGCCGTGGTCGACCAGATGCTGGGGGACTGATGGACGAGAGGAACGGATATATCACACTCGAGGGACTGGACCAGGTCCTGAAGGCCTTCGACAAGGCTGACAAGGATGTCTGCAGGGCTGCCATGAAAGGGCTGGCAAGAGGGGGCATGAATATCATCGCGGATGCTCAGATCAATCTGAGAGAAAACGGGTCGTGGGTGTCCGGCTATCTCGCAAGTAGCGGCCGGGCGATTTTCAGGGGACACAATTACGACCAGCATGAAGGGAGGGCGCTCGAGAGTCAATGCGAGCGTGTGGAAAGCAGGGACGACACGACGCTTGACGTCGGGTTCTTTGACACAACTAACAAGGGGAGCGGCTACGCCCTGTACGTGGAGTACGGGAGGCGGGCCGGAAAGTTCCCGCCGCTGGACGAACTGGTACAGTGGGCGAGGAAGAAGTTCACGCTGAAGGAGAAGGACGCGAAGTCGGTGGGCTTCCTGATCGCGCGGAAGATTGCGAAGAAAGGAAGCAAGCCCCACCCGTTCTTCCAGCCTGCGGTAAAGAAGAACGAGCAGAGCATACTCCGGGCTGTCCGGGATGCGGTGCGCAAAAAGACGAAATAAATGAGCCTACTCAGCAGAATAATCGGACGGCTGTTCGAGAAAGCACCGAGATACCACACGAGCGCCTACGGAGCCCTTCGGGCGTCCGTGGTGTCGTGTCTGAAGGCGGCCGGGATGAAGGTCGGAGGAACGGCCGGATATCCGAGGGTCGAGGTGCACACGATAACTGAGAACCAGCGGCTCGACAAGGAGGGAGCCGTGCGCTCGCTGTCTCTGACGATAGAGAGCATCAGCGACAGCAGCATGGTCGCCTCGTCCGAGATGAACGAGGCGGCGATGGAGGCCCTGACGGTCGAGGGGGCGCTGAGCATGGGCGAAGGCTGGTCGGTGCTGGATGTGGTGCCAGACCAGCTGCAGGAACTGCCCGAGGTGAGCGATAGCGCGAAGATCCTGTACAGGACGCTGCAAGGGTATGACATCACGGTCGAGAGGCTGAAGGGCGAGGAGGAGAGCGAGCCGGAAAACGAGAACGAAACCAACGTAGAAAACAATTCATAAACACACTTAAAACCTTACGATCATGGCAAAAGCAGGTAGAAAAGTCAAGGCGTATGTTGGCGCAACCGCGAACAACTCCACGACGTACACGTGGCTGACCGGCGAGCAGTCGAACAGCCTGAACAAGACGCAGGCCCAGCTGGAGGTGACCGACAAGTCGAGCGCCTGGCAGAAATTCGAGGCCGGAATCAAGGGGGCGACCGCGGAGATCACGGTCTTCGTGGACAACACCGACACCCAGCAGAAGGAGCTTCTGAAATCGCTGCACAACGGTCAGAAAGTGCCCATCTTCATCGGTGAACTGTCGAACGATGCGCCGTCCGATGGCGACACGTTCATGGCGCTGGTCACCGCTATCTCCGATACGAACGAGGTGGGCGGCGTAGCCACCCGAAACGTTTCCCTGGTGGCCGACGGCGAAGTGACGCATCTTCCGGCACTGACTTAATCCGGGGCGAGTATGATTCCGGTACGTAAAAGCGTCGTTTTGAATGAGGGAGGGGCAGCAGTTGATCTGCTGCTCACTCCCCATTTATACAGCTTCAAGGAGCGGTTCGGGATAGACTTCAGCGCCGACCTGAAGAATAACAGGGAGGTGATGGAGAACTACGCCGACGTGGCGTTCCTGGGGGCCGTCAACGCGTGGGTGCTGGACGGCAAGGGAACGACGGACGACTTCCCGTGGACGAGGGGCGACTTCCATGCCTGGGCGGCATCGTGCCCGGCTGCTTTCGGAAAGTTCGTTGCGTTCGCGGTGTCGGCGCTGACCGGGAAGACGGCGAAGGAACTGGCGGAGGAAAAGGACGGATCCGCTAAGAAGAAGGACGAGGCGAAGGAGGAGGACGAGGACGGTAAAAAAAAACGTACGACCTGGATTGGCCGACTATTGAAACGTTTCTCGTAGGCGATTTGGGGCTGAACGAGCGCGAGGCAGCCCTTTGTACTATGCGCGAATACCTGTTGCGACTGGACGGGTTTACAAGGGCGGCACGAAGGGAAATGGAGGGCAGAAGATGGGAGGCGTGGCGACTGCTGATGCCGTACTACAAGAAAGGCCAGGAGCCGAGGACGCCGCAGGCGTTCTACAGGTTTGAATGGGAGGAGCCGGACGAGGATGATATGCCGGCACCCGAAGATTGCAAGGTCACCGAGGAGCAAGCCGCGGAACTGAACAGGATCGTAGCGATGCACCTCGAAAGGATAAATCGAAAAGATGGGTAAAATCGGCGACCTGTTTGTTCGCTTAGGTCTGAAGAAAAGCGACTATTCGAAGGGCCTGAAAGAGGCCAAGACCGAGGCCAAGAGCTTCGGTTCGCAGCTGGGCACCATCCTCAAAGGGGTGGCTGCTGGCTTTGGTGTTGCAACGGTGGCCGTGGGGGTCATGACGAAGGCGCTGGGGTCGCTAGCGCGGCAGAACAACACGCTGAGCGATACCTGGAACCAGACCGTCGCCAGCATGAAAGCCGCGTGGGACAGCTTCAAGACCGACGTGGTGAATACCGATTTCACTGGCGTGGTGGAGAGGGCTCGGAATGCCGCAGCAGCGGCTGCCGAATACTACAACGCGAAAGACTGGGATTTCGAGGTCGAGAACGCGAACCGGATAATCGTGGCCGAGATGTCCACGGAGATCGAAGCGCTGCAGGAGATAGCGCGGGACCAGACCAAGAGCAACAAGGAGCGGATGGATGCCATCAACAAGATCCTTGAGAAGACCGCCCCGGTGTATGCGAACACGATTGCGCAGAACGCGATAACCGCAGAGGCGAGCCTGAACCAGTTCATCTCGAACGCTACTGGGCAGGCTGCTGAGACCATTACGAAGGAGGCGCGGGATGCGTGGCTCGATTATATCAAATGGCAGGGGCAGGTGGTGAACCGCAGCGCAGTGGATGCTGCGGACGCACTGCAGAAGGCCCAGCGGATGGCCGATTACTGGAACGACCCGCAGCGATATCAGGCCGCTGGCCAGACTGGCAGCAAGAAGGCCCTGGAGAACGTCGAGAAGCAGCGGGAGGCTGCGGCTGCTGAACTGGCGAAGGCCGAGGCGCTGTTCAAGAAGCTGGGCGGCACGCAGGACTTGTATCAGAAGCGGATCCAGTACAATGACCGGGTAAACGACGAGAAGACCAAGCAGATGGTGGACGACGTCGAGCAGTACCTGCTTTCCCAAGCCG
>Ga0265298_10000977_pt1 | contig 42461 bp, 50 predicted proteins | sample AusTroGonzalo_MG_3_FD_193486 | JGI IMG/M metagenome (GOLD analysis project Ga0265298, IMG submission 193486) | Bovine rumen microbial communities from tropical cattle in Woodstock, Queensland, Australia - Gonzalo_01 | ecosystem: Host-associated > Mammals > Digestive system > Stomach > Rumen ... | reverse complement strand
ATATATTCACTTTCTTACCTTATCAGTACGCAGAAAGAATGATAGATGAGAAAGAAAAGCTAGAAAACTACGAACGATACCAAATACCTGTAGATTGAGTGAAGATAATTAGAGACCCTGAATGAAATCCACTGAATATTGAGGAGGCAAAGGACTATAAAGACTATTTTGACCTAAAACCTGAGATAATTGAGGGAGCTAGAGGAATGAAAGTCAGAATTGTTACTCCTAGTACTCAAAGTACTATGAAAGCATTAGAAGTAGAGAATATAACTAAGTTCATTCAAGCTAAACAAATGATTATGCAAATGAAAGCTCAGGCTATGCAATTACAACAGCCTACAGACGAATTTGATAAAATCAGTGATAGACTAGATATATTATTCAACATAGACAAGGAGAATGTAGATATTAAGAGTAACGAGCAAGAGGTAAGAGAAGCGTCAGCACAACTTACTCAGCTTATAAATAGTTTTAACATTACTACATGACAAGATGAACAAGCTAATATGATGGCTCAGCCACAAATGGATTTTGGTGGACAGGAAGCAGTACAATGAGCTGAAAGCCAACAGCAACCAGTACAACAAGCAGTATAGCCCTGAAAATGCACTCGTAGGAGTGGAAAGATTAAAGGAATTTGAGCCAGATTTATTAAAATCTTTACTTCAAGAGCTAAAAAGTACTAAAAATGCACTCTTAATAGAAGAAAAAAGATACTCAAATCCGATAGATATAGCATATAGAGACTGAGCTATAATAACTGTGAATGTGCTAATCAATAAGATAGTGAATATCTTAAAAACACAAAAAATTGATGAAGACTAATTTATATCTAAACCTATAAGAAATGAGAAATCAGACTTCTTTCAGACTTACAACTACCCTATTACCTAGTGATACATCAGCAAAAACTACACAGGTAATCAATAAACTAGATAGTACTGGAGCAAAATTCTACCCAACTTTTACAGAGGAAACGCTAGTACTTACAAATGATGATAGAACTATCATGGAAACTACAAGAGCAACCTGTACAAGCTGAGTTTTAACCTTTGTTAAAAGATGATTAAGCGACGACGCAAGTGCAACTCCTATAGATAACAGAAAATTAACATGGAATCCATGAACATTATGTTTTATTACAGCATGAGCAAGCGACTGGATAGATAAAGACGATGATATTACTTGGACTGGAGACCAGACTTATACTGGAGATATGGAGAGTAGATGACAAGCTACATATAAAGGGAAACTCATTACAGAAAAATGAGTACAATATCCTAGTTTTGAGAATTTGGCAGCATTAGAGGCATATAACGACCCTTTCCCTTGAATGTTTGCAGTACTAGAATCAGACTGAGAGCTTTATAGATACAATGCTGTAGATGAAGAATGGAGTGTAGTTACTACTGCTACTCCTGTGCAGCCTGAAAAAGCAACTACAAGCACTATCTGAACAGTAAGAGTGGCTACTGATACAGAATTTAATAACTGAACTGCTACAGGTAGTAGTGGAGAGAGCTTAATGGCTACAGTTACGCAAATTAAAAGTAATACACCAAGTAATGACTTACACGTTACAGAATTAGATTTAAAATCTAATGAAATTATAACAGCATGACAGTCTGCGTCTGTATCGTACACTGCAACACGTTCATGATTCTTAGTAATCTGACGATATAACGACGCTACTTCTGCATCAGTAGCTCAACATGATACTTGTTTCCAACTTTCTGTAACTTCTACTTGAACTATTGTAAGAGCAAGCCATTCTTGACCACGAAATTGAGAATGATTAGGGGCTTGATGAAGTTGGCAAATGGACGATTTGTACGCAGTATGACCATGAACTATAACGGCGACTATTTCTTGTTTAAATACAAGTGGTACGTCTGAGAGAGTTCGTATAAGGAGTTTCTTTTATTTTTGATAGTATGGACTAATGCAAATACTAGAATGAAGCGATACAAGAGTAAGATTTAAAATTAGGGAGATAGAAAACAATATAACCTATGATTTTGACCTTACTGAGTTTACATGATACAAGCTAGAAATCAAATTCTCTGATGATAGCTTAATAGAGGTAAATGGAGTAGTAGATAGTGGTACTCTATATTTTGATATATTCTGAGAATACACAGAATGAAAATCAGGTAGCATAAAAGCTGATATTTGGGGAGTGAAAAACCTAAAGAAAGTCAGATTTAATCCTATTACCATTAAAGGAAAAGTTTTATCTAGTGTATATGTACCAAAGAATGTCAGCGTGTAAAAGCATAACAGTTGAAGAACTAACTGAAACGTTGTACGAGGTAGAATGTGATATACCTCTGACTTATACTTTTGAATATTGTGTCTCATATAGAGACCCTGCACTTTGAGAATGGATACTAGATAGATGAGTATGGAATGATCAATGACTATGGGACGCTAACTGAGTATGGAATGATTAAAATTTATATCATATAATTATAAAAAATGGCAGATTTACCAATTAACTATGGAGATACATGAAAAATCGCTAGAGATAAAATCAATGATAGTTTTAATGCTCTAGTAGAACAAGTGGAGTGATACGAGCCTCACATAGTGGACTGAATATGGTGGATATGAGAAACTAATACATGAGTAAAGGCTGAATGAGACAACGTGCAAATGAAAGTGGAGTGAGACTATATCCGATATAAGACAGATAGTATAAGTTGGACTACTCTAATTTTACTATCAGATTTAAAAGGTGCTAAATGAGATAAATGAGACAAATGAGACGCTTTTGTTTATTCAGATTTTACTGAGGAACAGTTGGCAGCTCTAAAATGACCACAAGGTGCTAAATGAGATAAATGAGATAAGTGAGACAAGGGAGATAAATGAGATAGATGAGATACTGGTATTATGTGACCTGAGGGAAAACAAGGTAAGCAATGAACACAATGAGAAACCTGACCTGCAGGAAACTGAGTAGCAAGTATAACAAGCTCTAAATCAGGTAAAATTACAACAGTAACTATAACAGAAACTAATGGGAATTCTGATAGTTTTACAGTAAGTGATGGAGCTGATGGACAATGAAGTGGAGACGTATTATGACCTGATAGCTCTACTGACTGACATTTAGCAGTATTTGACTGAACTTCTTGAAAGATGATAAAAGACTGATGAAGTGTGCCAGTAGTACCTACAAATGTATCAGATTTTAATAACGACGCTTGATATATTACATGAATAGATAGTACAGATGTAACTACTGCTCTATGATATACTCCTTATGATGATTCTAATCCTGACTGATATATAAGTTGAATAGACAGTACAGATGTAACAACAGCATTGGGATATACTCCTGTAAATCCTAGTAGTTTGTGAACTGCAGCAAGTAAAGATACATGAACGTCAGCTTGAAATGTGCCTGTATTAGATAGTAACTGAAAGCTAAACACAACGATATTACCATGAGTAGCTTTAACAGATACATTTACAGTAACTAATAAATCAGATTTAACTTCTCTTTCTACTGCTGAACAATGAGATATTGGTATAGTAACGAGTGAGAGTAAAACTTATGTACTTAGTGCCGAGCCATATAGTACAGCAGCTAACTGGACAGAGTTATTAAGTCCAACAGACGCAGTAACGAGTGTAAACTCTAAGACATGAGCAGTAACATTAAATGCAGATGATATAGATGACACAAATACTACAAATAAATTTGTAACAGCTTCAGATAAATCTACATGGAGTGGTAAGCAAGATGCTTTAACATTACCAGCTACACCAACTAACTGACACTTGGTAGCTTGGTGAAGTGATAATAAAACTCTGACTGACTGATGAGCTATACCTACAGGAGTACCAAGCTGATGAACTGACTGACAAGTGCTATCTAAAGTGAGTGGTAATATAGCTTGGGCTAATCCTAGTGGATGAGATGTGAAGGTAAGTACACAGGCAAATAATATCTTAACAAGCTGAATGAAAATCTGGGCAGGGACACAGGCTAACTATGAAAGTCTAGGAACTTATGATAATAACACAGTTTATCTTACAATATAAGAAAGAAATCAGATTTATTTTTATGATTTTATAGTAATGTGAGTAAATCTTTATCAAAGTTGAACGGAGAAACCATTAAAGAATGTATATATATGAGAAGCACCACGAGAGCCTTGAGCTAATACTTTAGCTTATTATACTTTTGATAACCAAACATTGTTAAATAGTGCTACTAATACAGTAGATGCATCTTGGTATTCTTGAGCTTGAGCTTTTTGAGAATGATATAATGGCTGATATAGTGCTAATATAAGTTCGTGATGACCTATTGCATTATCTATAAAGATACCACAACAAGATTTTACTATATGTTCTTGTATAAAATTTAATTCATATCCACCAGCAAGTTGAACTTTTTATTGATGGTTTGGTAATTTATGAACATCTTACTCTAGGATACATTGCCATTTCTATTTAGACTGAAGTACACCAAAATTACAATTCTTTCAATATCAAAGTTGAAGCTGATATTCTGCATCAGATATTAAACCTGCAACCTGAACTCTATTAGCAAATACTTGGTACAAAATAGTATTAGTTAGGAATTGAACAACTGTAAGTATGTATATAGACTGACAGCTTATATGAAGCTGAACAGATAATTATAGAAACAGCACACAAACAGATACATATTATTTGTGAACATCTTTTGATGCTAATGTTAGAAAGCTAAATTGATACTTAGATAATGTAATAATAGAGAATAAAGCACGAACATTAGATGAGATACAAAAATACTAATCAGATTTATTTATTTTCTTTCTAGTTATGTGAAACAAGATACAGAAGATATATATAGGAAATCAATTAGTACGACCACAAAATCCTGTGCTATTTGATTTTGGAGATTGGACTAATTCTCAATGGACAACAACAGGAACACAATGAACTATAACTAAAACTTCAAGTTATGTATCATTCTCTAATAGTAATGGTTTTTCACAGAACCAATTATCAGAATACAAAATAGATTTTACAAAGAATTTTCTATTTGAATGTAGAGCAAATATCCCTAACACAGTAGCTTCATATCATATGGTAAGTCTTTGACTTTGATGGTTCGGTACTTCTTGGGAGAGCAATAGAAGATATAAAATATGGGGAGTAGTTGGTAATAATGACTATGGTTGAGATACTAATAATTGACCTAGAGATTTCTTCTTTAGACGGGAAAATGGGACTTTTACTCTATGATGGGACGGTGTCACAAAGTGAACAGGTACTTATACACTCACAGGGCAGGAAAGCCCTTATCTTTGGGAACAAGTATATAGAGATACTTTAACCATCTACACAGCTAAGCTAACGTACTTATAAGAAAAATCTGACTTGAAAAGTAGATAGAATTAGATAACTATAAAATACTTCGTGCGAGGGAGAGTCAGACATTAGTCTAGTGCCTCTCCCCTATTACCAAAAAAGCTCTCTTAATTGAGAGCTTTTTTCTAATAATGCAATTAATTCGACAAAAAAAATATACAAATCTGATTCTGCTATGCAAGAGCTAGCGATAAGAAAAAAGAAAATATAAGTCTGAACTAGAATAACTTTTTATTTTGCTAGTTATTACCTAGTCAGACTTTTTTATTATTTTATAGTTGTTTTTATCATTTAACCATAATTAAATCATGGAACGAAAAACAGCAGACTTTTTTGACTGAGACAAGCTCAATATGCAAAAAGTAATGACACAAATGTCTCAACACCCTGACCAAATGGACAAGATTATTGGATTTGTAGTAGAGAAAGTAGAACATTTTACAGAGTTTAAGACTAAAAAGGAGCATTTGAAAGAAAAGTACGACCACAAATTGAAAGATTTATACGCTGAATACATGAGTGAATAGTTTTATTTCTTAACTAGATCAGAATGTGAATAAACGATTTCTTTAATAGCATGAAAGGAGAAATCCTAAAGAATGCTTTGCTAAAGCAATGAATACAGCCTCACCAATTAGAATGAGTAGACTTTAATAACATGGAGCAGCTTAACCAATTAGCAGAGACTATAGTACCTGAATTGATTAAGAAAAACCCAATGATGAAGAACTTAATAAAGCAGAATGCAAACCTAATAGGAGCAAAGAAAGAGGAAGTAGTGCAGACCATAGATAAATTATAGGAGTAAAGATGGTGGCTAGCATAACAAAACATACCAGCTTTATATTCTATTTTATATAAGCATGGATACACAAAACTTCTGAGGAATGGGAGTATGGTTGATTATCTTAATCTTATTCCTATTCAATGGTAACTGATTTGGTGGATTTGGAGGTGGTAATAATGCTGCTGCATGGTTATTAAACGGTCAAAACAACAATAACAACCACGATAACACAGTTGACTTGATAAATAATAATACTCAATGGCAACAGCAATTAGCAGCTCAACAGAACTTAGCAAATCAGACTACTTTACTTACTCAATGATTCTGTGGAGTAAACAGCAACATTGAAAAAGCTATACTTGCAGGACAGCAAAATACAGCTGCAATTATAGCGTCTAGTGCTGCAAACGTACAAAAAGTACTAGATAAATTATGTGAACAAGAAACACAGAATTTGAGAACACAACTAGCAGAGGCAAGAGTAATTGCAAACAATGCAGCTCAAACAACAGAGCTTATCAACAGATTATCTCCTGCTCCTACACCATCATGGATCGTATCAAGTCCTTATACAAGTATATACCCTCCAACAGCTACAGCAACATGAGCTTAATATTCAGAATTTTACTAATATTTAACTGCTTATTGTATGGGTATATCATAACGACTTGATTAGTCCAGTAAAGCACCCTAGTGGTGCTTTTTTATTTTGTGCTTTTTAACTAATAAAACGCTCTCCTAAAATATAACTGTATTTATTTTTTATTGTGTTTAGAAAATTTGATAGAATTTATCTCTTAAATAGACGAAATGCAAACAACAATTCTGATTCTTATCTGAACTGCAATGGTAGTTACTACCATAGTAAACTTTGCTAAACCTGCTTATGAGGAATTTGTAGGGAAATATGCAACTACAATAAACATTGCACTCAGCTTTATATTGTGAATTTGTGCATGATTTGCTATTAAACCTTACTTAGAATTAGAATTATCAACCTGAGCTTTAATCATGATTTGACTAGCTTTGTGAACATGAGCTACGATTTTTTATGATATATGGAAATTGGTACAGAATTTAGGAGCAACTAAAATTCCAGTAACAGACGATGACGTGGAAAGTAAACCTTCTGCAGTCTGATTTGATTTACCTGTTAATGATGAAGAATAATGGCAATAGAGAAATGAACTATTGAGGAAACATGAAACGTACTCACTAAACTTACAGCTAGTGAGAGATGAACGTTCCTCGCTATTATGATATGTGCTTTACTCAGTATTGTCTGAATAGTGGTATTCTATGTAAAAAGCATGGACTGACTGATAGACAAATACAATGAGACTATAAATAAGCAACAGACAGAGTTCTTACAGGCTCTAAAAGAATTTAAATAAATAACAAATAATAAAATGCGAGAGTACAAACCTATTAGGACAGAAACATGATGGATTCTGCAAAGAAAAAAACAGATGGGAAAGCTGATATTACTTCAATATCTAAATTCTCATACAATGCGAACTCCTAATAAGTGAAGTGCTAGAGTGTTTTATACTCAGAATAGTATAGAGAGTGCGATAACTGTAATGAAAATAAAAGATAAAAAGAAATCTGATGATTAAATCAGCTTTTTATTTTACTTTATAGCATGATAGACTTTTTAGGAGATATAGTAGAAAAGGTAATCAAATGGTGGAAAGATAGACAATTCAGAAAAAAGATTTTAGCTTATAAGAGAAAGCTAAATGTGAAAGGAAAAGGAGATAAGATATAACAGGCATCATATATGCCCTGACAGTAGATACTGAGCCACTAATGACTTAAACGTTGAGATGATAAAATATACTACTCATCAAGCGATACACACGTTATTTAGCAATATGATATTCCCTGAACAGATAGAGAATTTAACAAGTAGAACTGCTAAAGTGTTATTACCTGAGATACAAAGGGAGCTACAGGAACGATTAAGTATTAGAGATATACACGACCCAAGCCAACGATACAAGGAAGAAGCTCTATGGTTACCAAAGAGATTTAGAAAATAATCTAATATAATGGAAACAAAAAACGAATACGAGTACTCAGACAAAAGAATCTGTAAATACTGACTACAAATAGAGAATTGCAGACAATGTTTATTTGATACTTTATGTCATTTAGAAGAAAGCAATGCTAGGCTACAGTCGGAGTAGATCAGATTTCATAAATTTACTTATTAAAAAATACACTATGCCTGAAGAAATGGAGAATGGTTGTTTATGACTGTGAGAAAAAACCACAGACTATATTCTAACTGAATGAATATTAGACGCTTTACCAACATTATATCCACAAGATGAGATAATCTTTCAGTATAATCAATGAAAGCAGAAATGGAGTAAAAAATCATGTACTCTATTCTCTCCTATTGGAGCTATATCAGATTTAATGAATATACAAATCTGAATGGATAGAGCAGAAGAATGGGACAAAGACAGTTATAATCATTGAAGAAAAGAATGAGAATGACGACGAGTACAGCTTTGAGTTGACCATATTTGTAAAAAGTACAACGAATCAGATTTAGCAAAAGAACATTGAAAGGTGGCTTATTACTCTATTGATTTGAAAAATAACGCTTTAGTAAAAAAGGTATTAGATAAGAGATATACTATATGTACATGATACGACGGAAACTCTAAATACAATAATGATATAGACGATAATGGAGTATTGAATGGAGTAGAATTTTGAAAGAAAACTTATGGACACGCTGTAAATGCTATATGGTGAATAAATACTCCATCAAGAATTAAAGATAACTATTACGAAACAGCAAAATACAACATATATGGAGTAGAACATGAATTTAGTGAGATTTCATGCTTTTTTAATAAGTGATATGTATTTACTAAAGTAAAGGAAGACAACTTAGAAAGGATTAAAAAGCTGAATGAGATGAGGACAAAGATATTAAATTGAAAGGAAATAAACTCAGAATTACGACATTTAAGCGATTCAAAATATCATCAAGACAAGTTACATGATATGAACGACTTTTACAGAGACTGGCTAAGTTATATAGATAGCGAGCTTAAATCTCTAATGTAAAATCAGATTTTTATATTATTTTATAGATAGTAATGGCAAAAGGAAACTTATTGGTAAATGGAAAGAATAACGTTACAGCAAGAAACAAGTTCTTAACAGACGCACAGACAAGACTAGCAAATACAAATACAGCAAGTAACGTTACAACAACTCCTAACCTACCAACAACAAGGACAACGGCATTAAATCTTGGTTTGCAGAAAGCACAGCAACCAGTACAGACAAAATTGAATAATCTGAATAATGCAACTTTACCTACTCAGAATAATAATTTACAATTACAGACCACATGAGTAGGGAATGTGGCTCAGGTATCAGCTCAGCCATCAAGATTTATAGGATTTAGACAACCACAAGGGCAGGCTATGCCACAATTTAGACCTGCTATGTTTGTACCAACAGCTGCAGAGAATGCGACTAAATCTAATAAGGAAGAAGAACAGAGATATAAAAAGGAGGAGAATCTGATTAAAAGATTCCATTATGCTGTAAAAAGACATAACTGACAGATGACAGCTGATGATATTAGAAAAGAATTTCCTGAGTGGAAGTGAATGGAGCAGGCAGCATTAGAATTACAAGCTGATATTACACCATTAGTACAGCAAGGACAATTCGGAGATATGAATCAGATTTCTCAGTATTATTGAGAACTATTAAAAGCTAAGGAAGTACAAGATATAAACCAAGTTAGACAAGATATAGAAGTAGATAATACTAAATTTCAGCAAGCAGAAAAGTTTATAGATAAAGCATTAAAGACTAACTGGACATCATTATCTACTGACTGAATGAAATATGTAAGAGATTTTAATATACTAAGTGAAGCAAAGAATAAAGCTAAAAAAGAAAATCGTGTAGTAGGATGAGCAAGTGATATTGAAATACTTAATTATCTAGTAGAACAAGACCCTGAGTTAAAGAAAGTAAGAGATGAAATGGAGAGCTTAAAATTAACAGAAACAGATAAAGGTATAATCTGAGCCGAATGAGCGAAAATATCTAAAGCTATTCTTAGTTCTATTAGTCAATGACTGATAAGTTTAGCACAAGATGAGGCGACTAAACCAACCACAGAGGAAATTGAATCTGTAATGAAAGGTAAAGAAAAACTTGGTAATGAACTATGGAAACAAACATGAAAGAAAATAGCAGCAGAAATAGGAGTGCCTGTAGATAGCTTAGAGAAATTCATATATAGGTCTATAAAAGATGCACAAAATGCAGTATTAAGTAATGCAACATGAATATTCAAGATGGGATTACCTAAATCATACTGGGAGAAATGATTATGAGTAAGTCTGACCGATGAGCAATACAATAAAATTGTAGATATGTACGATAAAATAACTAAGCCATGAATTGAACAACAAATAGCAAAAAATCAGCAATATGTAAGAGATTATACAGAATCAGTGAATAAAGATTATGAGAGCAGAAAGGCTAAATACTTAGACCCTGATGTAGAAAATTATGCGAATAGACAATGAATGACACAAGCTCTATTGGCATGAGACTTGGGAACATTTACTTATAAATGAGCATGATCTGCAGCACAAAATGTGGATAATATTGCAATTTTAGCAGCATGAATAGTAGCTCCTGAGGTTGTCTTGCCTGCATTAGCAGCAGATAGTTATGCTAGAGAAAGTCAGGAATCTTTTGAAGAACTTAGCAAAATACCATGAGTAAGTTATGAACAAGCACAAAAAGGCTCTGCTTATGTATGATTAGCAAGTAGCCTTGTAGAAACAACACTAGAGAAATTGATGTGATGAGTGGAAACGACAGCATCTAAAACATTCCATGATATGTTTATGAAAGAGTTTACACAAAACGCCTCTGAAATGGTGGCTAAAAAATGACTAGTAGAGTTATTAAAAGACTGAGCTATTACGCAGTTTAGGTCTTCATTAGAGGAATGATTAGAGGAAGTATTACAGCAGACTATACATAATGCGTCAATTCAACAATATGACCCTGACCAAAAATTAACAGAATGATTATTAGAAGCCTTTGAATGATGATTCTATAATCCTATGAACTTAATGGCTGGATGATGAGATATACTTTCAAATGTAGATACAGACGCAATAAAACAGAGAGCAAATGAATTTAATGAGTGAATAAACGATATGCTGTGAAATCGTGTATCAGCACAGGATATAAAAAATACAGCAAATGCTGTAACAGATAAAGCAAAGAATGTAGTAAATCGTATAGAAATAGCTCCATGAAAAGTTGGAGAGGTTTTTGATAGTATGAAAAATAAGGTTACTTCTCAGGGTTGAAAAGACAATACACAGCAACAATGACAATGAACACAATTCAATACAACATCTGAAAATCAGAATAATATAAACTGAGATAATTATACTCAAAAAAATAAGAATAACAAGACTTTAAATAGCGTACAGCTTTGATTTTTGAAGTCTAATAATAGAATGAATCCTACTAAGATTACAGAATTTCAAGAAAAATTTGGTAAGGATTACTGACAAGCATTAGCTGATATGTGATATACTGAATCTCATGAGACAAATGTACCAAAGATAGAAAAAGATACAAAAGAAATCTATAACGAGAAGAAAAAAGCAATGAACTCTGTGGAGTGAGAGTTCCAAGATGAGGCATTGGCAAAGATGCTAGAGATGATGGTACAGAAAGCAGAAAATACATGGGATAGAGAAATGCTGAAGAAATATAAGGCTCTACAAGAGAAACATAACACAAAGTGATTAACTATGGCTGAAGCTAACGATATGAGAGAGGAATTTTCATATAAGATTAAAACAAAATGGAATACTGAAAATAACTCAGATAAGATAGATTTGGCTAATAATGTATATAGTGCAGTTAAGGAGTTCTTAGAGAAAACAGCAGAAGCTAATGGAATCAAAGACTTACAAAAGATGAATAGAGATATAGCCATGAGAAAGTATCTATCTACATGGATAGGAGATAAAGCAGAAAGACAAAGTGCTAATAATATGGTATCTCTTACAGACTGGGTAATGATAGCAGAAGCTGCTGCTAGTCCTTATGCTGCTGCATGATTAGTTACAAAAAAGATTATGCAACAGCCAACTGTTAAAAATGCTGTATTAAATGCTGTAGTAGGTAGGAGAGAAAATAGAGCTATAGATCAACAAAATAGACAAGCAACTAATAAGGAAAGAATGGATAATATAGAGAGTGCTAATGAATGAAAGAGACTTCAGGAAGAATTATCTATACCTGAAACTCCTGCCCTACCTAACTGAATTAAACTTACTAAGGTTACTGAAATAAATAACCCTAAAAATAAAGTAACGAGAAAGAAGAAAACTAATACAAAGAATAAAAAGTCAGATTCTTCTTCTAGTGATGATACAACACCACCATCATGATGAACTCCTACAGGCTGAACTCCTACAACAGATAACTGAACATCATGAGGGACACCAACAACAACTAATCCAACAGATAATACAAAGAATAAAGTTACTAAGAAAACACCTAAAAAGAAAGCTGAGACTCTAAAACAAGAGACTAAATCAGTAGAGAATCAGACTAAAAAATTTACTTATGATGAATATGGAGAAGTAAGTAAAAAGATAGAGGCAAAAGAAAAAGAAATCTGAGCGAAATTAGATAAGCAATACGAAGAAGAAAGAGCTGAAATGATGAAAAGATTTGAAGAACTGAGTAATAAGAAAGATAAAACTGATGCAGAATGAAAAGAATTACAGCAATTAGCAGATAAACTAAATAATCAAAGTAATAGATACGATAAACTAAAGGAGGAAGAATTAAAGAAACAAGCTCCTGAATTATTAAAGCAGAAAGAAGAACTACAACAGGCTTTTGATAGAGACTGGAATAGTATGGCTGAAAGAATGAAAGCTGAAAGTCAATGACTAACAGTAGAAGAATCAAGAGAATTAAAAGATATTCAGAATCAGATAGATGAACTTACAAAGGATTTACCACAAGCTAATTTCACGGAAGAACAGAAAAAGTTATTAGAAAAAGCAAAGAATCAAGATGAGAAAAATAAGTTAATTAAACAGCGACAAGATGAATGGATAAAGGCACATCCTATCCCTGATGAAATCGCTAATCAACTTTCAGATTTATTTGATAGATGAAGTCAGATAGTAGAAAAATGAAGAAAAATATTAGAAGAAAGGAATAATAAGCCTGAAGAAAAGAGTAAGACTAAAGTAACAAAAACAGCTAAAAATAGGATAACTAATGCTGCTAAAGCTAAAGAAACAAGTCTATTCAATGAAAAAGAAGTAGATAAAGGTAAACAGTCTGAATGACTAAATCCTGATGCTTTGCCACTATCAGATTATAGAGAAATGCAGAGATTAAATGACTGAGAATATTATTCATTATCTAGTGCATTAAGAAAAGAAAGTCTAAAAGACTATATGGCTAAAAAGATAGCAACTAAATTAGTCTGAGATTATGATGAGATTATCGCTGATGAATTTGATCCAGAAAATTTAGAAGATGAATGGGTAGAAAAGTACAATGATGTAATTGATATGTATGAGGCTTATGAGGAATGAGATTTGGAAGCAGCAGATAAATATGCTAATAGCATAGCGAAATGAAAGACAGCTAAAGAATTGATAGAACAATATAAGCCTGAATATGAATCAGATTTGAAAGTTTATAATAGACTAATTAAGAAATACCCATCTGTATTTGCTAACTGAAAGATAGATTTAACTGGACTAGAGGGGAAATCACTTAGAGAATTTGCTAATCAGGAGAACGAAACAGCACAAGATATAGATTATCAGGAATTGGCAGAATTGGAGAATCAGACTTTACAAGATATAGACTATCAAGAATTAGCTGAGATGGAAAATGAGACACCACAGACTGTAGAAGATGAAGAAAATAAAGTAAACCTAGATGACATAAAAAGTATTTCAGATTTAGAAAATCTTTTAACTAAGAAAACAGTACAAGACCATCCTGTATATGAATGATACATTAACTGAAAATACTATGAAATAGCAGAATTTGTTTGAGAATATCAGATAGTAAAATGAAACAATTCTGAAGATATAAACCATGCTAAAAACTGAGTGGCTATTGGATGACAATATGTAAATACTATAAACTGATTAAAGGCTTTTATTGAATGAAAAAGTAATTTAGAAGTAATAAAAGCAGATAGATGAGAAAAGAATGCAGTAACTGCTAAGAAAGTAGAAGAAAATAAACCTAAGAATTTAGTAACAAGTAAAAGTAAGGTTGATCAGATTTTAGAAAAAGCTAATGGAGCAGAATTAAAAGTAACTTCAGGTAATGATGAAGATTCATATCTTGTAATGTTTAATGCTGATGGTAAAGACCAAGCATATACAGTAACAGAGGAACAATTAAAAGAATTAAACGATAAAGGAGCTAACTTTGAGAATGTAAATGAATATGAAGAAAGAAAAGCTAAAGCAGCTGCTGAATTAGAGAGATTAAATGCTCAATATGAAGCTGAAAATGAGGCACAAAGAAAAGCAAAGCTAGAGAGAGAAAAAGCTAAAGATTTAGTTACAAATCCTAAGAAAGCTGAAACTACTACAGCGAAATGAGAAATACAAGAGATAGACAAAGATACACGATTTGATAAAATAGTAAAGAACTTAAAAGACCATCCTAGAGAGATGTTTATATATAAGGACTGAAATTATTATTATCCACATTATATATTACCTAGTTGAAAGATACTTACTCCTACTAATTCATATTGGGGAGAAGTAGCATCAGAAGAAGCAGCAAGAAATTGGTTATTGAAAGAGGCTGAAGAACACTCAGAAGAAAATGAGACAAAGAAAGCTGAAAAGCTAAAAAATGTAATAGGGAAAACTGCAGATAAATACGAGGAAACATTGAAAAGAATAGAATCTGAAAATCCTATGCAAGAAATATGGACTAGCTGAGACTATTTCAAGTATGGTATGAAAGATAGTCAGATGGCTAAAGCTAGAAAAGAATCAGAAGCTAATGCTGAGGTATGAACATTCAAAAAGGATGTAATAGAATGAAAAGAGGGATACAGAATATTTGTAGCAGGTACTAAGAATGAAGCTATACGAGCATTCTATGACCCTAAAACATGAATAACATATAGATACTATAAATGACCTACATTATCTGATGCTAAACCATTCTCTACAAGAGAAGTAGATAGAATAGAAAAGTTCTTACAGAATGTAGATAAGCAACTAGACAAAGAAACTAAGAAAGAAAAAGTAGAGAAAAAGGATGAGATAACACAGGAGTGGCTAGATAGTTTGAAACCTGATGAGAACGGAGTAATAGAATTAGACCCTAAATGAAAAGAAAATTTTGCTTTGAGAAAATGAAACGAGAAATTGATAAAAGAATGAAAAGCTGACTGAAAATATATAGAGAATTATTGATGAGAGAAATTCCCTCAGTATCTAGCATTCTATATTAAAGATGGAAATGTATATGAATGAAGAAAAGGGCTAGAATGACAATATATGAAGACAAAACAGGAGGCTGTTGACTGGGTAAACCAAAAAGAAAAGGATGTAGAGCATGAGGCAACTGAACGATATACTCAGACAGATTATGAAACTTTACCAAAGACAATTAGTGTAGAAGAAGAATCAGAAAAAGCATGACCTAAGAGAATCGCACCTGATAGAGTAAAACGACAGCAAGAAACGTATGATAAATGATTAGAAAATGTAAAAGATATAGTAAAACAGTCTCCTATTAAATTATATGAATTATGATTTAAGTCTGATAAGAGCAAAGCAGCTCAAAATATGCTAGAAGAAAGAAGAAGAATCAGACAACTACCTGAAGCTGAAGCAGAAAAACAATACACAGAATTAGCAAGGAGTATATACGAGGATTTGGTTATAAAAGATATATCAAAGTGATATAGATACCCTGAAGATGTAACTAGCAAATTCCCTGAAAACATAATGAAGAAAGCAGTAGATGCTAGAGCTAGATATGAAAAATGATTATTTACATCATTTTCAGCTAAAGATACAAGAGCTAATAATCAATACAGAGATGAAATCTGAGCAGGAATTAAAAGTCAGGATGGTAAACCTGTTACACAGGAACAAATGCAAGAAATAGTAGATGGTATTAGGAGCTTCAGTAGTGTATTCTGACTAGATATGAAGAAGTTCGCTGAGGACAATGGTATAATCTATGTACACTTGCATGGTTGAAATCCTTTCTTAATGTGATGATGAGGATGGAGTAAATGATGAAGTAGGATAGCATGATTATATAGAAAATGAGCAGACTGAAATATAAGTGTTTCATTATGATGAGTAGAATCTGTTATGGAAAAATGAGAAGACTGAGAAATGAAAAAGACAGATGTCAATGCTACACCTGAACACGAACTAGCTCATGCTGTGGACTTTATGTTGGAGAATAAACTATTTTCATCACAGGACATAGATATACTTAAAAAGACTATGAATAAACCTGACCACTTGATAAACTATTATAATAGACCAGCTGAGATAGTGGCAAGAGCAGTAGAACAATATGCAGCTGATAAACAAGGAAAGAGCCGTTATGGACATCCTTACGTAAAATCGCAAGGATATTGGGATGGAGAAAACTTTGAAAAATATGTGAAACCTATAGTAGAAAGGAATATGAATGAAAAAATGTGAGACTATAAAATAAGTCAGACTAAAAAGAATGTATTAGCAAATGATAAGAATAAGGTTACAAGCTGAAAGACAATGGCTGCTAAATCATACTCTCCTACTATCGTAATGAGATTAGATGATAATGGTAATCCTACAAATGCTTATCTCTTGACTAAGAATTATTGAAATGAAACATATAATTTAGTTGTTAATATAGTAACTCTAAGGAATTGAAAAAAACAGCTATCTCATAAGACATTTTATGTAAATGACGCTGTTTGAAGAAGAAAATTTTATACAGATAAGAATAACTGAGTAGATATAAGAGCAGCTAGGAAAAGGGCGAAAAGACAGTATTGAGATAGATTTAATTCATAAAAAAAAAGGAGTGGGGTTAGCCACTCATCAGATACAAAGCATCTGACAATGAGTATAATAATTAAAAAAATAAAAATTGCAAGACATTTTACATAAAAAGAAGCCTGAAAGTATATAATCAGGCTTTTTAACTACATTTTCTATATCTAAAAATATAACTGTATTTATTTTTTTTACTGTTTAATCATTTAATCAAGCTAAAAGCTAACTTTTAATTCCTAAACTCTAACGAGAATGGAAAACGAAAACATGGAGCAAAACCAAGAGGTCGCTCAACAAGAAAACAATTCTGAATCTCCAAAGACTTATAGTGCTGAGGAGTACGAAGAATTAAGGGAGAAGTATAACGCTTCAACCAAAGAGGCTCAAAAACTTAGTTGGATTTCAAAAGTCGCAGTTGACAACACTAAGTTTATCAAGCTCTACAACTCAGACAAAAGACAAGCTGAGGAAGTCGCAAAGCATTTTGGAAGGTCAGCTAAACAACTCTATGAGGAGGTGAAGGCTGAATACTGAGATGAACAGTGAATAGACGTAGAGGACATTGATGAGAGAGCAAATGCTATAGCAAATAAGAAATTTGCTGAGCAGTCCTTAAAGGAATTTAAGGAGAAATATGGTATCTCATGAAAGCTAGAAAAGACTTTCAACTCTGAGTTTGAATGACTTATGGACTGAAAGGACTGGGAAAGTGAGGAGGTAATAAAGCAAGCAAAACGTGCATTAAAACTCTGTAGAGATACTGACGAGTTCCAAGCTGAACTGAATAAAGCTAATTCTAGGCTTGCTGGAGCATGAATAACTGGTAGTACAAGAGCCGATAAATGAGGTAATGAAAAATCTCCTTACGGTGCTTGGAAACAGCAGGAAGAACAGAATAGCATATTTGGACAGTATGGTAAATCTAAAAACTTTTAATTTATTTATTTAATATTAAAGACAAATGGCATTCTTAGAAAGTAAACATTCTAGTGGTAAAGATAGAGAGTTTTTGACTGCTAGCTCTACTACTATTGCTAAAGGAGACGCTTTAGTATTTTCATCAGGTTATTTAACACCTGCAACAGCAAGTAATTATACTGCTGAGCCAGTAGTTATCGCTAGTGAAGACGTATCTACTGCATCAGGAGACCACAAAAAGATTTTGTGAATACTTGTTGACCCTACATTAGAATTTATCGTAGATTGCGACGATTCTGTAGAACAATCACAAGTTGGTACACTTGTTAAATTCAAGGATAAAGCAACTCTTGATAATGGAACAACAGGAGGATTTATCCAAATTATTGAAATCCTACCATGAAAAAAAGCATTGGTAAAATTCCTTTAATTCAGACTTATTTTTATTTGAGTAATTTAAGACAAAAATGGTTTTAAAGACACCTGACTATTGGGATCAGACTTCCCACTTGAAAATGATAGACGAGATTTTTCAAGAAAGTATGAAAGACAAATTAGATGACTTAACTCTATTAAGAGTATTTGATGAGGAAACTAACTCTCACAGAAATGACACAATTCTTATTGAAGAATGACTTACTGGAGTAGCATTTATTCCTGAAAATTCTGAATACCCTGACGCTAATCCATGAGACAGCTCTACTTTCACTATGACTAAATATAAGTATGGAGCTAAAGTAGTTATTACTGAAGAAATGAAAAAGTATAACGAAATTGGTAGCATGAAAGAAAGAATCAGAAGTATTGTAGATGAAGGAATGGAAATGATAGAACAGTCTCTTGCAGATATTCTATTATACGGATTCTCAACTTCTCCATATACTGACGTATTTGGAAAGACTACAGGAGCTGTAGGACAAGCAGGACGTGCTTTGTTTAACTCTACAGATAATAACATTATCACTGTAGGAGCTACTCAAAACCCTAACTTGTGTACACAAGCTCTTGACGCTGCTTACGTAATGGGAGCAACTAGAAAGAACAACTTAGGACAATATAAATCTATTAAATATGATACATTATTGGTATCTCCTGCATTAAGAGGAACTGCTGAGGTATTAGTAAATTCTGAAAAATTGCCATGAGGTAACGATAACGCTATCAATGTAAATAGAGGAAGATATAAGATTCTTGAAAGTGCTAGATTATCAATGAGAAGCGATGGAACTGACACATCTGCTTATTGGTTCGTATTTGATTCAAGAAAAGTAAAGAATCAATTAAAAGTTAAATGGGCTAAAAAACCTGAATTAAAAGCAGTTGGAGAAGTAATCTTTGACGCTAATGAGGTACATAGATTCTCTTTCTGGTATTCAAGAGGATTCTTAAACTTCAACTATATCGCATGATCAACTGGAGCTAATACTCTTGCTAAAGTTGGAATGCCAGTTGAAGTAATTAACTATCCTACTCCTACTGAAACTGAAACAGAAACTGAAACTGCCTAGTGTAGATAAATAAGAGGAGGACACTCTCCTCCTCTTTCTTTTATATAGTATGAGATAAAACCATGCTAAACTGACCTGACTGGAATAAGTTATATGCTAACTGACAATGTTTATATTTCTGAGTACCATTCTCTGATGAACAATGGAAAGCTATAGACTGAGCCACTAACGACGCAGATAAAAACGAGCTTATCAGAAAATTTAGAGAAGAATACTTAAAAGGTAGAGACATAGTTACATGAGAACTTAAAAAACCAGTAGAAGAAAAAAAGGTGGAAGAAACTAAGGAAGACGTTGAAATAGAGGAATCTATTGAAGACGTAAAACCTGCAAAACCTACAAAAAAGAAAGGTAAATAATTTTACCTTTCTCTTTTTATCAATTATCGTAATAAGACATGAACACAAAAAAAGAGATAGTAGATAAGATTTACTATTTATTAGGAGAAGACCAATCTTCTACTGTATTTGATAAAGAGGGAACGGTAGTACCTAATATAAAGTCTATGATAGACAAGATTTGTAGATGCGACGTTACTAATATAATCACTCAACAGAAAATAAGAGGTGGTATATTAGACTTTTTGTATGAAGAAAGAACGCTTAAAATACCTAGAGCAAAGAAAACAATAGAAGAAATAGACGTAAATAGTACTTATATAATGCTGAGTGATATTGACGGATTACCTGTTACATGAAGGGTAGAAATAGACTGAAATATAATCAGCTATGACTGATTGAGTGTAGATAATAACGCAATTCTGAGAGTAAGTGGAATAAATGGTTACCATGCTGCAAGTAGTAGCGTGAATTTTGCTTATTTGTTACCTGAGAATTTAATAAAAGCGTGTGATTTCTACGACGTAGAATATCAGGAAATGCTCAGCTTTAAAGACTTTAGAGAAGATAGAGATTACAGCAGATACTACACTATTAAACCTTTCAAATGAAGAAAAGTAGCAGTATTCTATAATATAGATAATGCTCCAATTATGATAAGTTGGACAAAAAAATTAGAAACTATGGAATCTGATTCTGATGAGTGCTGACTACCTGACAACTATGGAGAGGATATAGTGGCTTATTTAGTAGCAGGTGGTCTATTGATAGATACCTCAGAAAGCAACAAAGGTAGAGAATTATTAAACCAATGATACTCTAACCTAGAAGATATGTATAGCTTTTATGCTACACCTAACAAGAAATTTAGAAAAAAGATTAAAACGACTCCTTTAGTTTCTAACTTACGATAGGAGATGATAGAAGATATAAAGATTACCTCATTAAAAGCTCCTTTCTCAAAGTGAATAGTTATGGATAAAGGAGTGCATTTAATGCCTGAACAATATACACCTGACGCAAAGAATATCAGAATTAAGAATGCAACAACTACTAAAAGGAAAGGTTATATGAGAGTAGTAGAAAAAGGGAAAGAAACCTGACAGACTGACGTAACAGAAAATTATATAGATAATATGATAAGTAATGGTACAGATTTATTCGCTTTGTGTAACGGTAAGTTATATAAGGTGAATTTCAATACCGACTTAGAGATGACAAGATATACAAGTCTGACTTTTAATAGTGATGTATATTTACTCAGATATTGGAATTACATATTTTTCTTATCAGAGAATACAGCTAAATGATATGCTTTAGATACAAGTACAGGAACAGGCTCAGCTTTAACTATTACTGATAATGCATATTTCAGATTTGGAGATGTGTATAAGCAACAAGTATATTTAGCATGATGAGGTAGTAATTCTAATGTATTATATGGTAGTAGGTCAGGAATATATTGAGGATTAGACCATGTAAAAGATTTTGACTGAGACGGAAGTCAGCAGATAGTATTTCCTACAAAGATTATGGGACTAGCAGCTATCAGGGAGCAGTTATTCGTATTTACTGAAAACACTATAGAGATTCTATGACAGTCTAGTGCTGAATGATGAATAGTAGCTGATTATTCAATACCTATTGCTTGAAGTAACCAACCTGTGAATCCTAAAATGGTAGTAAAAGCTGATGATATAGTATTCTTCCGAACGAAAGAAAATCAAATGAAAAGTCTGAATTATATGCAATGAGTAACTGAAACTGTAGTAGGAGATGTATCACATAGACAGAATTTATCTATTGTAGATTTCATAGAAACATTAGACGAAGACCAAAGTACAAGTTTCTGATACTATAACAGGAATGAGAAGACAGTACACTGGCATCTAAGACAAAAGTGAGAGCCTATACCAAACGTAGTATTAGTATATGACGTAAATACAGACAGCTTTTTCATTGATACTAATAAATACTTTAGATGTGTAACAGAACATAATAATAAATACTATGCTGGCTCATCATTTAGTACAATAGTGTATGAAGATAATATTTGACCTGCTGATGACTGAGTGGCTATAGAACGAATGAGAAAGACAGCTTTATTATCTGTAGGTAGCCCTGTATATAGAAAAGAATTTAGACAATTAAACGTTTATTGAGAGAAAAACGACGACGTAGATATTAAAGTGGACGTACAAGTAGATAGTCAAACAGTGTTTAATGGTACAATAAATGCTAGTGGTGGAAGTATAAGCTGATTCGCCTCTGATAGTATATGAAGTGATATGGTGGCATTCGAGACTGAATGATGAGGACTAAAACCATTTGAATATGTAATAACAAGAGGAAATCTGAGAGCTAGAGGAAAGAATATACAAGTAGTATTTAGTGGTACTTCTAACTGAGATTTCTGTCTATCATGAATGGAGATAGGATATAAAGACCTTTACGATACTAAAGGAAGTGATAGAGCAAAACCTAATACATAATTTATATTTCATATAAATAACAATGGCTTACGATTACGAAAAAGCAAAAAAAGCATACCAGTCTATGACTAAGGAGCAACAGCAGCAATATGCAGACCAAAACAAGAATGATGCTAATTTTCAGAGATTTGCTTTGGAATATGCACAAGATACTAATAGAAATAATACTGTAGCAACTCCTACAACTACTACAAAGACAAGTCCATATCAGAATCAATGAGCTGGTAATTATACGTATAATCCTACTTCTCAAATGTATGAGAAATCTACATGATGATACCAAAATCAATGAGAGTGAAACTATGTATATAACCCAGTAACACAGTATTACGAGAATACAAGTAAACCACAGACTAATCAATACACAGATTATTCAAATTATAGTACATTAAACCAGCAACAGCAAGATTTTGCCAAACAGATGCAGGATACTCAAAATCAGTATGGTACAAATGTGAATAACCAATATAACTCTATAGCAAATCAGATTAACAAAATAAATGAAACAAGCCAAAAAGGTTATTCAGATTTAATGTGAGGTACTAACTACGCTAAAACATGGGACGAAGCAATAGAAAATAAATTACAGTCAGCTTTCTGAATGAGTACTGAAGAATTTAAGCAAAGATACCCTGAGCAGTACGAATATACTATGCAAGCATTAGAGAATCTATGACCTATATTTGATGCTACTGACCCAAATTCAAGACAACTATTAGACTGATGGTTACAAGGTATAATCTGAGCTGGAGTATGAGCATGAAGTGATACATCAAAACTGAATGTACTTAATCAGAGTTTAATGGATAAATTTGAAGACTGAGAAAAGGTCAGCGAAGATATGAGAAATATAGTAAAACTCCAAACTGAATGACTAACAACAGCAGAAATAGCAAAGAAAATGGGAATAAGTGAAGACCAAGTACAACAAGCTATATTTGCTTATAATGGATTAGATAATAAACTGTGAGAATACTATAAACTAAAGGAATGAGTGGCAAAAGATATAACAGAGCCTTACGATACACAGCTTGCTAGACTAGATGAAGAAAAGAAAATAGCATTAGAAAGAGCTAATAGACAAGTTGACCGATTAACAGAAGATTTCAATACAACACTAGAAAGACAGAAACAGCAGAATGATATAAACGCTCATAATGCTGACGCTATCGCAGGAAGAACTGGACTATGATTCTCTAAGAGATGAATTGAAGGATTAAACTATGTAGCAGAACAAGCTAGACAGATAATAGATGATATTACAAAGAATTACGATAGAAACAATCAGAATTTAGCAGATGGTATCGCTGACATTATAAGAAATTGGCAGTATAATAATGAGGACTTGATGAAAGCAAGCGAGGACGCTCTCACTAAGGCCAAGAATAATTTTACGTCCAATATGCTCGCAGTTCAGCAACAATATGGAACGGTTGGACTACAAGCACAGCAAGCTCTAGCAAATAATGTACAATGATTTATAGAGCAGGCAGAGGCAATATATGATAACGCATTAACTAGACAACAACAGAATTTAACAAATCTGATAAACAATGTAAGTAATATCAACGCATTAGAGGCTCAGAATTTAACTATGAGAAATGCAAAGATACAACAATTCCAAGCAGAAAGCATGAATCTGAATAGAAATCAATTACAGCAATTAGCACAACAGCTAGGAATGGATACTACAAGCTATCAAGATTTAGTGAACTATCAAGCACAAGCAGTAGCAAACGAGTTAAACTGATACTTACCATGAGCATGAGTACAATTCCAATGACAGATTCAGAGTTATTTAGATTCTTGATATACTCCACAACAAGCTATGAGTGCTATTATGAATAGTCAAGAGTTTAAAGCAGCGACTACTCAAAGTGGTACATGGAGCAGTGCATGAGGTGGTGTAATATTCAATAATGCTACATGAGAATCAAAATATATTTGAGTAGATGGAATGTGATATACAACATGAACTAGCTGATACTGAGATTATGACTATAGCAGTATGTGAAATTATGGAAGTACTACTAACTTCGTATCTAGTGAAACTGTAAACTGAAAGGAATACTGAACGAGTGAAAATACGTTATATGGATTACAAGATTTCATGAATACTCATAAAGTAGGAGATACATGAGGTCAATGTGGAGCATTTGTAAACGATTACTTAGAAAGTCTAGGACTAGGTAGAGTATTTACAGACCCAATAGATAAGAAAACAGCAGCAATAAATACAGAAGAATGATATACACCACAGGTATGAGATATTGTAGTTATGGATGGTAATTCAAGGAAATATGGTCATGTAGCTATAGTTACAAATGTGGCTAAAGACTGAACTATAACTACATTAGAATCAAATAAGCATGGAGAATGAGAGATATTTAGTAGAACATTTAACCCTGAAAAGACAAAGAGAGTGCCTTGACAGAGAGTATTTGGATATTATCATCCTGATGGTAATACTACTAATGTAAGTAATAATACATGAGGTAGTATTTGATCAGATAACTGACCATTAACTGATTATGGAGTACCTATCCCTTACGATAGAAGCATAAAAGCAATGATACCTACTCAGTTAATGAACTCTGAAATAGAGCTTAAAAAACTAGAATCTAATATAGAAAGTTTATATAAAGCTGGATATAGTGCAGAGGATGCAGTATTACAATATATGTGATTCAATATAAATAACCCTGAAAATAAAGATATAGCAATAAACTTAGTAAATGCTGTAAGGTCATTAACAAATGATGATAATGTGCAAAGTGCAGTATCTTATATCTCTCAGAAAATAAACGCTGGAGATTATAATGCAGCTATAACTAAAGTAGAGAACTTAGTGAGAGCTGAGGCAAAGAAACAAGAGTGAGATGGATACTTTGATGAATCAACAGCAAGATGATTAGTTGAAAAAGCTAATGCTCTAATTGAATTAGCTAATAGTATGCCTGAAGATATTGGTCTATTTGAGTGAACTATGCAAAAATACTTAAAGAAATTAAAGAGTAGCGATGCTTCTAAACTTAATACTGCCATATCTTATCTAACAGATGAGCAAAAACTAAAATTAGTATGAAGTAATGTAACTGACCATGAGTTAGAAATGGTAAAGAATTGGATTCCTCAACTGGATGATAGAACTGAAACATTTATGAACAAGATTAACCAATTAAAACAAAATGCTTTAACAAATCTAAATGCACGAAGACAAACTTATTGATTACCTGCACTAGATGAATCAGCCTTAATGAATAGTACGAATAAGAAGAATCTATATATGTGATGAATACAAAATAATACATGAAATGGAATAAGCCCTATTGATACAGTACAGAATCAACTTACCACATATAATACTCAGACACAAGGTAGAATATGAAGTGGAATAAAAGCATGATGAACGATGCAGAGTGGTAAAAGATTATAACAAAAAAAAGGAGCATTTAAGCTCCTTTTTATATTATCTACTTTTTGGCATATAGTATAGAATATCATCTAACGAGCCATCAAGTGTTAAGTCTATATTCTTTAGATATTTATTTGCATCTTCAATATCTCATTCTATCCTTTTTAATGTAGATTCGCTTGATTTATATTCTAAACTAGATTCTATCTTATTTAATATATCTTTATCACTGTTTTCATCTATCTTATTACAGATGCAGACTGTACACACTATAACAACTATAATCAATAAGATATTAGTCAGATTTTCTTTTAATCGTTTCATCTCTCCACATAAGAAATAAAAGTCTGATTTCTATTTAAGGATTTGACATAAAAGTTCAATAGGCTGTTCGCTAATAGCAAGATACATTAAAAGCTGTTCTGTTTCAGAGTATTTATTCTTCCATCAAATTGCTTTCCCTGTATCATAATCTACAATAGTAATTTCTTTTACTAAATCCTTTCGTGGTTTTATTCCATCATCTCTTATCTTATCTTGTTCTACTAGCCGTTGAATAAACCTTTTAAGGACTGAAAGCTGATTAAGAAACTCATATAAATCTTCTTCCTCAACTTCTTCTGCTCTAGCCATTGATATAAATTTCTCATCAGCTCAATTAACATACATTTCTTTTTTAATCTCATCTGTGAGATAATCTCTATATAACTCCAATAGCTTTCAGATTTCTTTTTCCATCGGTTATAAAATTAAATAAATAAATCTGATTAACATACTCGCTCTCCTCATTTGGTCTATCTTCACACTAACCTTTCGGAAGCATCACAAAGTATTGGAGAGCTTTCTGACTAGCTAGATTTCTCCCTCTTTTATCTAGTATGCCGTTATGACCGGCTACTAGAACGGCTGGTGAGTTTCCATCTTTTTATTCTTCTAAGTTATCCATTATTCATTTATAGCATTCATCTATAAAATCATAATTTCATTTTTTATTTGCTCGTTCTATGTTATCATAAACTACTCCATTTATATCTCATAGTTCTTTCTTTATTAAATATCGTAGCTTATCTAACGAAATTTCATCTGCTCTATATAAAGCAAGTAAAGTCTTTATATAAAATTCAGCTTTCTTTTTTTCTTCCATCTTTATTATATAATTATAAAAATTAAATTCACAATAAGAGATATTAGTAATAGAATTGCAGTAATAGCATATTTTATAAACAAATCTGTATAATCTTTAGCAGCGATTTTAAGTTCTTCATTTAAAATTCAGTTTTCTTCTAAGATTTTCATACAATTCTGTTTTATGTATTCTTCCATTACTAATCCACAACTTCTATCTAAATTATCTAACATTTGGTCTAATTCAGATTTCTTTTCTTTCTTTTCTTTCTTTTCCATAGGTATAAAGTAATAATATAAAAGTCTGATTAAGCAGAGAAAGAATTTTCCCATCTTTCTTTATACTCATCTCTTTCCCTCTCTACTCTCTCGATTTTATCATATAAATACTGTAATCTCTCACATTCATCTGATAGTTGCCTTATTCTATGTTTTAAATCTCAAACAACATCTCATAAATTCAATAGCCTATCTACATCTTTTTCTGTATGTCCATCTCGTTCCTTTCATAGTTCTAATTCTTCACACTTAAACAAGTCCCAATATTTATCTGTTTCATAGTGGTATGTATAACTTCATTTAGGAGTATCTATTCATACAATAAACCATTCTCATTCTCTATCAAAACAATATTTACCATCACTATGTTTTTTAGATTTCCAAGATTTATCTCTATTCATATTTACAATAGTAGCAAATAAAATAGCTCTCTGATGATATAGACTATTGAATGTATGGTATCAGTCATAAAGTTCTCATAAATCTCCTCCTTTAAAAGCATAATCATTTAATATCAAATGATTTTTATTGTAAATATCTGCCACTTCTTTTCTCTTTTCCATAGTTATAAAGTAATAAAATAAATCTGATTAACAAATATCTCTCACTTGTTTAGCATCGTAAACATAATTCTTTAGTTCCTTTCTGTATTTCTCATTCAGCTTTTCTTTCCTATCTAACCATAGCTCTAAAGTCTGATTTTCTTCCTTTAATTTCTCTATGGTAGAGTTTAGTCATTTAATCTCTCATTCAAGACTAGCTACCTTTATATTCAGCTTTTTATTTTCTTCTTCTAATTCTTTACACACTTTCATAAAATCTTCTAATCTTACATATGGATATAATCACTCCATTTTATGAACTTCCACAGTTCGTTTTCAGATTTTTTTCTTTTCTTTTCTTCCCATTTCCTTTAGGTAAATAATATAAAAGTCTGATTAACAATCTTCATAAAGGTCTTCTTCATTCTCATCAAAGAGATTAGATATATTACTATAATGCTCTTTGATATAATCTTTCAGTTTTTTATTCTCATTAAGCAGTTTCTTAATCACTAGATATTGTGCCTCATTCTGTTCTTCTAACTCCTTATTCCTTGCTACCATTCTTGCATATTCAGATTTTTTTACATACATTTCCTTGTGGTAATAAAATAAATAATAAGTCTGATTAATAATCTAAATCTCCATATTTTACTTTTAATTTCTCTATATCTTCTTTCAGCTGTTTAATTTCTTCTTCTAATTCATCTATATGGTCTGATTTCTTTTTGTCTGCTCGTATTAAATTCTCTTTCCGCTCTTTCAAATCTTCATTTTCTTCTTCTAATCTCTTATTCTCATTCTCTAATGCACTAATTCGGTCTAAAGAATTAGAATGTTTTGGTATTTCTCTTTTCATCCTCTCCATAGGTAATAATAATATAAAATTCTGATTAGTCTTCATATTTTGATAATTTCGTATATAACTTATCCATCTCCTTATATCGTTTATCTTCTTCTTCAAGTCGGTAATCTGCTTTCTCACTAGCCTCATTATATCTATTCTTAGCGTGTTCTAACTTTTCTTCTAATTCAGATTTTTTTTCTTCTTTTTTAGTCATCTCCATAAGTAAATAATATAAAAGTCTGATTAATATTTCATTGCTACATTTATTATAGCCATAACAGAAAGAGCTAATACTATTCAACTTTCGGCTTTAACTGCACATATTAAAATGAATATTCAAACTACTAATAATATAAATTTCAATATTTCTTCTCGTAATTCAGATTTTTCTTTTTCCATTTGTCTATCTAAAAGATTTAAAAACAAATACTTTCTAAAGGCAGTTCCACCTAACTGCCATGTGTAGTTATGATTTTACTTTCTTATTTTATACACCTCATAAGGTGGTATGAGTGCAGGATTCAATGAGGGTAAATTTGTAACCCTGTCTGCTATCTCTAGTCAGACTTACCTGACTGCCAAACTTTAAGCGTTACAGATTAAATCCGTTTGGAGCGAACTCCTCGCTTGCGAATCACTACAGCTAGACTGTCAGACTTTCGCTAGGCTATGGCTCTCCTAAAATAATCTCTGTTGGTTTATTCTATCTACTTCCTTTAATCTATTCTTTGCTATCTCTACATATTCAGGATTTATTTCTATTCCTATAAAGTTCCTATTAGTATTCTTACAAGCTACTGCTGTTGTTCAGCTTCATAAATAACAGTCTAATACTAAATCTCATTCATTAGTACAATTCTGAATAATCTGTTCTATAACATCTAAAGGTTTTACAGTTGGGTGGTCTATGCTTGTGTCTTTAAAGTTAGGTGCTACTCGGAATGTTCTTTTAGTTTTATAGTTCCCTTTCACTCATGCTTGTTTATGTAAATGTATAGCATATTCTTTATCAGGTAATCGTTGGTTATTCGTTAGTGGAGTAGGTGCTGTTTTGCATAGTACCAATATATCAAAATTCAGATTATACTTTTTAGCTTTTTCTAGTATATCAAGTATCTGTGCTTTATTACAGAAGAATACCATATTTGGTGCTTTCATCTTGGATAACAATAACTCCATGAAATCATCTGTATAAATATCTGTATCTAAATTCGTTCAAATCTTATTCATTCATTTTTTTAAATAATCTCTGTTTTTCGCCATACCTCTACCATGTCATTCAAATTTGTATGGTGGATCAGTAAGAATCAAATCAATGGTCTTATCTGCTATTCACCCCCCCCTCAGAATATCTATACAGTCTCAGGTTATAATCTGATTTTTCTCCATTTTAATAAGCTACATTACATTCATAAATCCATCTAGCTATCATTCCTAGACACATGGCTAATACTACAAGCCACAAGAATATTACAAGTTTTCTCATTTTATTATTCTAATATTGTAAATCTGTCTGATACATAATTAGCACAGCTAGTTCCCTTTATCTTTCTACTAGGTCAGTAAAATCTCGTTCATGTACTTCGCTTTTCGTAACAATACTCCACTTGCACTCTCCAATTCGTTTTATATTCATTTGGTAGCTTATGATACCTAGTGTTTATCTGACATAATCAGAATGCTTTTCAACTATCTCATACAGCTTTTATATTCCAATTACCATTTTCGCATTCTATCAGCTTTACGAAATCCATCCCTCAAAGTTTATAAGCATATTGAACATACTTCTGCTTTATATCATCTCTTTTGAATCACTTATGAATAATTGTTCAAGTAAAATTAAGTCTGATTATATTGTCCTCTGCTTGCTGTAATGCTGTATCTACTTTCTCCAATACCTCTATCTGCTCTTGTACTTCTTCCTCTGTTGGATTAGGCTCTATATACAGTTCTTCTTTCTCGCACCCAATTCATCATATACAAGGCTCTCAAGGACATCCTCATAATGTACATTCTTCAGCTACTTCTTCAGTAGGATTTTTAGAACTTATCTGTTCAGAAGTAAACCCTCCAATTTTAACTGCTCAGCTCTATACTCGTCAGCTTTTTCATGTGCTTTATTCATGTGTTTAGTCCATGATACTTCACATTCTTTTTTACTATCTAAAGCTAATTGGTATTTAGTTTGTTCTTCCTTTATTAAATCTTCTAATTCTGCTATTCTATTTGCTGCATCTACGATAGGCTGTTGTTGGTCTATAATCTCTTGCTGAGCATTTACCTTATTTTGTATTGCTGTTCAGTAGGCTATAAGTCCGATAACTGCAGCAATTAAAAGTCAGATTATAATTTTTAATAGTTTTGTCATGTGTTTTAATAAGAGAATAAATAAGAGCTTGCAGGATTTTAAGAATACTTTTCTGATGGTCTCACTTTGTTTATAGTTGCAGAGATTCAACTACCAACAAGCTCGGTTAAGGTTTGGCGACCTCGATAATATGTGTGGTATCATCGTCTTATAAGTTCCTCCATTTTTCTACTGCCTCTGCTGACTGATTCTGCCATGCTGGAGGTGGACACATTCTCCTGAGTTTTCTAATCTTCTCGTTGGAGTTCATTTGTGCTATTTCTCATGGTGTCAGTAGAGTGTACTTAAAAGGGCAAATCGTCGTTTTCTGTACTGTCTTCAATTTTGTCATCAGATTTATTTTTTCAGTAGTTCTCTAATAATGCCATTGAATCCTCAAATATTCTAGTTGCTAATACATAAGTTTCATTGTAGTTTGTCTTATCGTAGCAATGCTCAAATGCGAGTTTCATTGCCATTCAGATCATTGCTCCAACGTTATTGTCATTATTCATAGCTCTAGGTTTAAAGCTCTTTTCTTCTTTTACCTCTTTCCATTTTCATTCTCCATTTTCTTCATAGGAGACTGTATCTCCTACTTTGAATTGGTTATCTTTTTTCTTATTGAGTTTGATTTTCTCTCAATTATCCAATTCCATCTCATGACTGTACATTTTTCAGTATTGTCAGTCTCGTGATTTAATAGTTACTTTAGTTACTTTTGCTGTTTTCATGATTATAATTGGTAATAAAAATAAATTAGTCTATATCTTCATCTCCATAATATTCAGGCTCATATTCTTCTTCCTTTTCTTCTGCTCTTTTCATAAGTTCTTCTTCAATTAACATTTCATTATTCATATCTTCGTAATACTCCTTTAATTCCTCAGGAGTGTAGTCTTTTAGTGATTTCTCCATTTTAGAAAGGTTTATCATGTAAATTTTCTTGTGGTGCATATTTCTGCATCATCTCATTAAAGAACTCAGGATTATAGACTTCTTCTATTAACACAGAGTGTCTCCATTTTGTCTTTCATTCACTATCAATATCTCTAAATCAGATTAATAATGTCTTTCAGTCTGCTCGGCTCTTAATGTTAGCAATTTCATATTTGTATGGATTATATCATCATCAATTCTCATTCCTTATATCTTCTAATCATTGCTTAATTTCATTAAGAATCCTCCATTTGTAATTCTCTTTCTTCTTCTGTCTGTCTTTCTCTATTCGTTCTTCAGCTTTATCTATTTTCTCTCCTCTAGCTTTTAATCTACCATATAGAATAGCCATTTTTGATTCAGTCATTCATTCAGGTAGTACGCCAGTATCTAAGAAATTAACTAAGGCTGATATTTTCTCTCCAGTTATATCATCAAGTTTGATTTTCAGTGTTTGCATTTTGTTGGTTAGGTGAATTAAAAGATTCTATCTGCTCTCTAATTTTCTGTCTGTGTAATTCAGCTTGTCTTTCTCTCTCTTGGTCTTTAATAGCGTGTGGTTTCATCTTATCTTTAATCACAATGTGATAAGGTATTCCATCTTTGTTTTTTCTATTGAGTTTAGCTATTGATAAGATTTGCTTACTTCGGAAATCATCTTTAGAAATGTAGTTGAGTAGATTTTCAAATTCTTTAAATCAGATTTCTTTTACAAGTTTTTCAGATTCTTTCATTTGGCTATAGATATATTTTTCTTTTCATTGTTTATTTATCTGATATGCTATAGATCAATATTCTTTATTAGTTTCTATATACTTAGATACTATAAGATATAATCTATTATTATTAGTAATATATATAGTCAAATCATCATCTGTAACTTGTTTTTTCTTAGGTTTCGCTTTAGGTTTTTCAGTTCTGCCACATTTGTTTTTTTCAACTCTGCCAGATTTGTTTTTCAAATCTGCCACATTTGTTTTTTCAGATGTGCCACATCTGTTTTTATTTCATTTCAATTTATTGGATATTCTCTTTCACCTACTCAAATATTCCTCCATTCTCTCATCAACTAGCATTCACTCAATGTAATAGATTAGAGCTTTTCAATAAATCTCTACTCTTTCGTTTGTGTTTGAATGCTTTTTAGCTATCTCAATAATCTCATCGTTTATTGATAGCCTCATCTCTTTACTCAATTAAAGTAAATTCAGATTTTTTGAGTGGGTCTCCTACAGCTGCACCTTTAGAATCTCCATTGATTCTATCTTTTCGTGCATACTTATAGAATCTCCCCTCCAAGTTCTTTCTCATGTTGTAGATATTACCATCAGGACTATGTCCTAGATAGTTTCTACCATCTCACTTGCTTACAATGATTCGTTTTTTCATGGCAATAGTGGATATGAAATAAAAGACTAACACAGTTATACAAGTGGTCTCTTACTGCCATGAAAGGCTCACATTAAGAAAAACCTACTTATATATGCTGCAAGGAAGGGTAATCAGTTTCCTTACAGCAAATATAAATAGGTTAATACTTGCTGTGATTACCCGTAACATTATCGTTTGGTAAGAGCCTGTTGTGTAATGGAGACTCCGATAATGTAGTTAATATCTGTGGCTAAGTATCTTCCTCTACTTTGATGCGATTGGTTTGCCGGTCGCATTTTTTCGATGAAATTTACTTATGAAATCTTGGTAGATATGCTGTGCCACAGTATCACACTTTTTGTTGGTGTGATGATTAACTGATTTCATTATACATTTTTTATATCCATTTGTCAAAACTTTTTGCACTTTTTTTACATGAAAAATTATAAATCTGAATAAAAATCAGTTCTTAACTATTAAAACTATGATATAAAAAAGTCTAAAAATCTAATCTAAATTGTAAATTTTTAAGCTCTGAATCATTTACTCATAAATAAATCTGCGTTGTAGTTATTTTAGAGTGTCACATTAGCTTGGCGACGTTAAATATGTTACTTCAAGGAATATGTAATAAGTCAGTCGCGAACGTATGCCTAAATTTGTGTGCGTGAATATGAAATCAGAGTTTTTTTGTCATCCTATTAAAAATATTCCTTATAGATCATTCTCTCATGTGTCATTCCTTAGTAGAATCAAATAAGTATTCAGATTTTCTTTTCCTTTTAGATAGGTACTCTCCTATCATATCTAATAACTCTTTCCTAAGATATACAGTTCTTAGTTTCTTTCCTTTCCCTACTATCTGTAAACTCTCTCAGATTTCGCTTACTTTAATCTTTGCTAATTCATGACAACGTAATCAAGTCTGCATTAATATATAAGTCAGTAATCTATTCCTCATTTGTGTAATATCTTTTACTCCTACTCATTCCTTAACCGTCTTTATAATCTGATTTTTTTCTTTTTCACTAAAGAATCCTACTTGTCTATCAGGTACTTTAATGTATTCCACTTTCCTATCATAAAGAACATTCATCTCTAAAATCTCTCTCTCATATTTTAATATCCCTTTAACTGCATCTAATATAGAATTGCATGAGCTTTCAACTAATCAAGACCTTCTAAGCTGAGCGATAAAATCTAATACGTCAACTAACTTTATATCTTCAGATTTTTCTAATGTTTTTCATATTGATTGTAAGTAAGTCTCAAATCTTTTTAATCCTTTCCTGTATCTATTAACTGTATTAAAAGAAAAACACCTAGTATATTGAATATAATCTATGTATCTTTGTATCATTTGAATTTAATAAAAAAGTAAAATCTGTATAATAGACCTTACCTTTTTTTCTCCAAAACACATAATATAATATAAAAAAGTCAATAATTGAATGCAAGGTAATATCTGTATATTGTGATAACCAAAAGTTATTAATCAGATTTGAATTATTGTTATTCGAAAAAAAGTGTTGTAATACTCAATTCTGTGGATATAATATAGAGGTAATGGAGATTGGTATAGAGCCTTAGTTTATACACTAAGGCGTTTTAGCTTATGCAGAAAAAACCTAAGAAAACAAAATCTCCAAGCAAATCAAAGCTCAGAGGTAAAGCTGATTCAGTTTTCTCTACATATATCAGACTTAGAGATGCTGATAAGCATGGAATGGTAAAATGTCCATTATGCTGAGCTAAAATGTTTTGGAAACAAGCCCAAAATATGCACTTCATTAAAAGAAGTTGCTGGTTATATCGTTATAATGAGGATAACTGCCATGCAGGATGCTATCGTTGTAATGTAGTATTGAATTGAAACTATATCGTATATACAAGATATATGCAGAATCGCTACTGAATAGAAGCAGTAGATAAAATGATCGCCAATAACAAAAAGCTAAACAAAGAACGAAGTAAGGAAGATTATGAGAAGATAATAAAAGAATACTCTGAAAAGATAATCAAGTATGCAAACAAACTGACCGAATAAGTCAGACTTTTTTATTTTCTTAAAAACAAAACCATGCCAAGAACTATCAGTGACTCAGAGAGATTAGTAATTGCTAAACTCAACAGAACAGAAACCGAACTAAAACAAACAAGAGAAGCTAATGAGAAGTATAAGCAACAGCTCAGAGCAATGACAGCTTATATCACAGAGCTTAAAGACGCTAATCAAGTACTAGCAGCACAAGTAAAGTATTTAGTTCGTAAACAGACTAACAATGCCTAGATTACCCTACTGAGATAAAAAATTCTATTACAATATCCACTGTAATAGACAAAGAGCCGACTGAAACGAGCCGTTAAGTTATTATTGATTCATCCTTAGACTACGAAAGTGAATGAATGTACATGATGCTATCTACACTCCAGCAGTCAAAAGGAATAGGAGATGAGAATATAAATGAACTCCTGAAGACAATACAAGAAGAAGACAAAAACTGAACGAGGAAAATGTAATGATCTTGGATTTTGATGAGATAGAAGAATTAGAAAGAAAGCAGAATATAGAGATAACAGTAGAACAAGATATAAAACCAATTTTATCTCCTAAACCGACCGAAGAAATGCCAAACAAAATCAAAATGCCTAAACCAAAAAGAACATGGTGGGACAGATTTATTTCTCTTTTTAGATAGTATGAGACATTGCTTAATATGCTGACAAGAATGTAAACCGACAGCAAAATACTGTCTGAAATGTAGTAGCCTATTAAGAGAAAACAGAACAAGAGCAATAAATATAAAAAAGAAATTATGATCCAAACTGTGTCCTATATGTTTCAGACCTATCAGCGAACACGATACATTCTGTAAAGGTTGTGATATAACCCTACATGAAAGAAAACAGATTTTATTTACTCCTTTTAAGATGACAGATAAAGAAGATATACTCAACATTGAGTACGAGTACCTATTCAAAGAGCCTAAGTTTTTTAGGAAGAATAGAAAGGATTACGTAACCTACAAAGTAATAGATACATGACTAAAGGTATGACATAAACTCACTCAGAATTTAGAAATTTTATATAAAGAGTGATTACCTAAACGTAACAGATTCCAAAGTAAAGAGAAATACTTTACTGAGTTTATAGAGCCTATCGCAAGAGAACAGTATAAAAGGTGGAGACTTAATCAGATTTGATTCCTTGTAGATGTGGCAGTAGAAGAAATTTTAAATGGTAAAAAAATAGAAGAAAATGACTGACAGAAAACATAGTAGAACAGTTATTAGAAAAGACACAGGAGTTAAGATAACTTACAAGCTAGACGAAAGAGGTAAAACTCAGGTAGGTAGAAAGTCTAAAAAAACTCCTGAAGTCTTACAGAAATTAGAGGAGGCTTACAGAGTTAACTGTACTGATGAAGAAGCCTGTGCTCACGCATGAATATCTGAAAGCACTCTTAATAATTGGAAGAATGAAGATGAGAAATTTTTGGAGCAAATTAGACAGTGGAGAAAGAGCTATTATTATGAGATTAAGAATGCTAGTTTTGAGAGAGCTAAGAATGTTAAGAATAGAGACGCAACAGATATTCTATTCAAGATAGATAAAAGCTATTCAGATAAACAAGATATAGACGTTAAGTGAGAAGTAAGTCTAGTATGAATAGCAAAAGCAATGCAACAGAAAAGGCTAGATAGAGAAAAATGAGAAGATGTCAAATAGATAGGAATAAACTGACATTAGAGAAAGTTGTCTCCGAGAGGAAATATAAAACCACAGTATATTGACAAATTTATATTTTAATTATTATGGGATGGAAAAGATAACTATTGCAATTATTTTAATCTCTATTGTAGCATTCTTACTATTATGTGGGTGCTTTATGTATTGGAGAGTTAGTAAAAAAATTGACAGCTGATATTTAATTAACTTTATCATGCTTGTTATAGCAATTATATTACTATCTTAATTTTGCTGATGAACAAATCAGAAGTAAATAAACTCGTAGAAGAATTAAATCAGCTTTCAGAATTTGAAAAGCAGAATATAGAGAGAATGAAAGAAATCGCTCATGTTTTAGTAACCTACTACATGAAATGAGGAAAATAATCATCATGCTTATATCATTACTATGTTTATCAGTCAGCTTTAATCTTTTTCAATTCACTACAGCAGAAATAACTTGTAGCAAAATAGATAAAAGACGAAAAGCTGACCTTTTGCTTAAAATGGGACACAGTAAACTAGACTGAGACCATGACTGAATCGCTTGTGAACGTTTACCCTATAACAAATAATCATCATGAAAATGTGAATGACACAAAACTTTGTACGAGTACCAACAGATAAAGAGAAATCAGATTTTTTAAGGTATAAAGATATTGATCCAATAAGAAAAGATGAAATGTTTGAGATTACATTATTAAAATGATACCATTGAAATACTTTAGCTTGTAGAAGTGATAGAATATATGATTTATATAGAGTGTACGATAAGAACTGAAATTTAATACTGGAGACAGAGGATGAGATAGTAGAATTGCCTAAATGTAATACTGAGTGAATATATGTAAGAGCATATAACAATAACCATTTTGAAAAGTGAGAAAGCTATTCTATTGTAGATTTACCACCAAGAGAACATAGTAGATATTATAATCTATCTGTAGTTGTACCATTATACAATTCAGAATTATTTATGTGTAGAACGATAGACAGCATTTTATCATCATCTTTGGAAGATATAGAGCTTATACTTATAGATGACTGAAGTACAGACAAGACACGAGAGATAGCAAAACGATATGAAAAAGAGTACTGATGTGTAAAAGCTATTCATCAGACTAATAAATGAGTAAGTGTAGCAAGGAATAGATGAATGGATATGGCTAGTGGAGAGTATTTAGCATTTTGTGATAATGACGATATAGTCCACCCCTTCATGTATGAGAGATTATATCAGACTTGTAAAGAATGCTGAACAGATATAGCGATTTGTCCTGCTCTAATTCGTAACGATATAGAGAATAAGGAGCTTTATTTGACTTGCTCAGCTAGACCTGAAAGGACTGTAGTATATACATTTGAGGAAATGGTGCAGAATAGATGAACAACTGGAAATATATTCCGAGTAGCAGTACGAAATAAGATAGTAAAAACAGAAATAGCACAATTAGCTCAGTTCCCTACATGATACACTTGACCATGAATATTATATGAAGACGTCGCTTATACTTCTAGCTTGTACTCTTACATAGATAAATTCGCTCTATGTAAGGACGCAGTATATACACGAGATAAAAGGAAACAAAAAACAGTCTGAACAGCAAGTACACGACACCAAAAAGAAGATAATGAGTACGTATGGAAAATGTTTATATACTGATTCTCTTATGCTTTGTACAACAAGAGCTGAAAGCATTTAGAGGCTCACGATTATACACACTTTAAAAGGCTGATAGAGGCGTACGATAAATTCAACCAACCATCGCCACTAAGGACACATTGGGATATTAAGCTGAAAGAACTAATCACAAGTCAGAAACTAAACGAAAATAAGCTGATAATGGCAGATAAACACCTTGCAGAGATAGTAAACAGATTTATATAATTCTTTTTTAGGTATGAAATGTTTAAGATGTGGTAAAGATAGCAAATATGAGTTTTGCAGAGAGTGTAAAGAAGTAAAGCATAAGTCAGGTGCTATCGTTAGTCAGAATAAATCTAAGCTCAAAGATTTACTAGAGCAGAACATTTTACAGCCTGAAACATTTAGTAAGTTTCTACTCTACACTAACAACATAATCAAGCATGGTAAGATATACATGGAATATAGGAGTAAAAAATCAGAATTATTATTCAGATTTATAAGTGGTTGATCTATAGCTTGTAGTGTAATTATCACTATATGGAGCATTGCAAGTCTAGTAATATTAAAAATATAGTTATTAACTAATAAATACAGCCCTGAAAATATAACTGTATTTATTTTTTTTTATAAGTTAAAAAGTAGCAAGATATTTTATTCTCATATTCATGAATGGAGGAGGAATTAAAGATATACGAAGAATATAGCAATAACCCTCTTAAATTTATTGAGGATATGTTTTGACTAACTCCTCAGGAAGTTTTGCCTGATTATGAAACATTATTACAAGACTGTAGAAAGACTGGAGATTATAGTAGAATGAATCTCAAAATGTTTAAACCATTTACTAAGTACGAGAATCTTACATGGCAACAGGTAGAAATAGTACTTGCAGTCGCTAGAGCTATTAAAAAGGAAGATAAGAAGAAAATATCTATCAAATCATGACACGGAATAGGGAAATCGTCTATTATTTCAATAATCATAATCCGATTTCTTTTTTGTTATTATCATGCAGTTATAGGTTGTACAGCTCCTACACAAATTCAAATGCAGGACGTATTATGGAAAGAGCTTGCATTATGGAAAGATAGACTACCTAATGGTATTAAAGACTTATTCGAACACACTCAGAATTATCTAAGAGTTTGAAATACCGACTGAGATAAAGCAGCACGATATGCTAGAGCAAGAACAGCAGCAAAAGAACACCCTGAGGCGTTGGCATGATTACACTCTGATAATCTTATGATTATTGCAGATGAGGCAAGCTGAGTACCTGATGAGATATACGAGACAGCAATGTCAGCAATGACTAATGAGAACTTTGTATTTCTTATGATTAGCAACCCAACACGCTTGGAGTGATACTTTTACAAGAGCTTTACTGATAATGTAGATACATTTCAGACTTTATCTTTTAACTCTGAGCAGTCTCCTATCGTGGACTGGAGCTTTGTAAATAACATTATAGACGATTATGGTAAAGATTCAGACCAATATAGAGTACGTGTATTATGAGAGTTCCCTAAAGCATGACTTATTGATGATAAATGACGAATACCTTTATTTGATCCAAATGAGATTACGTTCGTAACAGAAGAACAAGCAAGTTATGAAGTACAAGAATTTGATAAACTATGAATAGACCCTGCAGGAAATGGTAAAGACTTTAGTTCATTTGTAGCAAGAAATAACTTTTACGCAAAAAGAGTGGCTAGAGAGCAGATAAGCACAGAAAAGAGTGTAGCACAAAAGGCAATACAAATCCAAACATTACTACCTAGACTGAAAGAAGACCAGATTTATTATGATAATTTTGGAGTAGGTGCTAATGTTTGAGTTGAGCTTGCTAAAGAATGAATATATGCAAGATGAGTGAATGTAGGTAATCAAGCAGATGATAGTAATACATTTCTTAATAAGAGAGCTGAGTGTTACTGGAGACTAAAGAAAGAATGTAAGCAATGATTTAAGCTAATATGAACAGCTAGAGACTGGCAAGACCTACTCATGATTAAGTATAAAAGAACAACGAAAGGACAAATCAGGATAATGGACAAAACTGAGATGAGGAAAGAGTTTGGTAAATCTCCTGACGACGCAGACGCTCTAATGCTAACGTTCCGAGAGAATCCACAGAGAATTAAAAAGAATTCTGATAGAGAAATATCAGTAAATAATCCTTTCACATGAGAGATTAAGAAAATGAGGAATTTATCACATAAATTAACGACAGCATGGTAATTACAGATAAATTAGAGAACAGTAAATTAGAGGAAAAGATACATTTGGAAGTATCTAAATCTGATAATGAGGCTTTGCAGAAAGTAAAGGACAGATACGAAGACATGAGTAAGTGAAGAACAGACCAAGAGGCACTACGAGATTATATTGATAGAACATTTAAGGCAAAACCAAGCTATAAATGGAACTGACAGACAGTACCTAACCTAAAAATTGAGGAGGCTCTTATTGAGGCGTCCATCTGAATGCAAGATAGTCAGATTCCTATTTCTGTTGAGGCAGACTGAAAACCTGACTGAATTATGCTATCACTTGCTAAATATACGCTAGACCACTTTATTTATAAAGAGGCTATCACTAAGGAAATCAGACTGCACATGGACTATTCAAGAGCTAGATACTGAACAGCAGTACTATTCTCATGATTAGAGCTAGAGAGTAAATTTATCGCTAAAGAAACTAACGACTGATACTTTAATCCTAAGTGAGATTTGGAGAGAATAGAACAATTACACGTAAAAGTAAAAGATATACCTATTAGACAAGCGTACTTTGACGATACAGCTAAAAGATATGAGGAATGCGTTGACTGTATATATGAAGAATACCTTTCAATAGACGAATACAAGCTCAGATACTTGGATGATAACGGTAAATCTAAATCAGATTTCACTAATGCTGAGTATGTATGACTAGCAGATATTACTGATGAGAATAGAGAGAGTAATACAGATGCTAAAATGGTAAAATTACGGCATTATTACAATAAACTTTATGCTAAATATATAATCGTAGCTAATGAGAAGATAGTAATCTATAACTGAATCGCTAGTACGAGACACTGAGAGTTACCACTTGTACCTGTACAATTCTATAACAACCCTTACAGCATATATGGAATAGGAATACCTGAAAGATACGCAACTATAAAGGCATTAAATCAGAATTTCTACTCTGCAATGATAGGTTGAGCATGGTTGAACGCATGAAGTATCCTATTCGCTGGAGAATGAACTGAGATAGATGGAGAGATATTTGTAGAACCATGAGAAATCAGCGTTATTGAAATGACGAAATGATCTGCAAGAGATATTACACCATATAATACAAGCGTAAATATAGAACAACTGACTAATGTAATCACTCTTATGGACGATATGGGAGCATATTTGACATGAATTAGTATCAAAGCACCATATACAAGCCCTGCAAAAACAGCTTTTGAAACGTCTGTAATGAAAGAAGAACAGAATAACAGGCTAAAAACTATATACGAAACAAGAATACATGGACTAGAGCAGGCTTTTACTCTTATGCTATCAAATATATTCACTTTCTTACCTTATCAGTACGCAGAAAGAATGATAGATGAGAAAGAAAAGCTAGAAAACTACGAACGATACCAAATACCTGTAGATTGAGTGAAGATAATTAGAGACCCTGAATGAAA